>Ga0302309_10000479_pt1 | contig 45827 bp, 37 predicted proteins | sample III_Palsa_N1_1_FD_200453 | JGI IMG/M metagenome (GOLD analysis project Ga0302309, IMG submission 200453) | Peat permafrost microbial communities from Stordalen Mire near Abisko, Sweden - III_Palsa_N1_1 | ecosystem: Environmental > Terrestrial > Soil > Palsa > Peat permafrost | place: Sweden...
CCGAGCACTTGCACGAGCCTCTGGATCTGGTCAGAATTGCCGGCCATCTAAATATGAGTACCCGAAACTTTACACGCGTTTTTCATAAGCAAACGGGTATCTCTCCCGCCAAATTTATAGAAAAACTGAGAGTAGAAACAGCGCGAAAATACCTGGAGGATACTGATATATCGCTTGAAAAAATTGCAGAGCGGTGCGGCCTGGGAAATTTGATCTCTATGCGGCGTACATTTTTGAGGCATTTAATGGCCACACCATCTGATTACCGGCGCGCTTTCAGGACGTCGCTAAAGGATATAGGGATTGAAGAATTGCTGCGCCCGAATTTAGCCAGTTCATAATCAACATAATTTAATATAAACAAAATGAAAATTGCAATCAATGGATTTGGCCGTATAGGCAGGATGACCCTAAGGGCTTTACAAAATAAACCAAATATCGAAGTTGTAGCAGTAAATGATTTAACCGACGTTAAAACACTGGCTCATTTATTAAAATATGATACCGCGCATGGCCGCTTCCCTGGCGAGGTAAGCTCCGATGACGGCGCGATCATTGTAAACGGAAAACGTATACTCATGCTGAGTGAAAGAGATCCTGAAAAACTGCCGTGGAAAGATTTGGGTATTGACGTAGTGATAGAATCAACCGGGCGCTTTACTGATAAAAGCGCGGCACAGGCGCACATCAATGCAGGCGCAAAAAAGGTGTTGATTACGGCCCCGGCAACAGGCGGCGTAAAAACTATTGTGCATGGAGTAAATAATGAAATAATCAGCGAGGATTTGATCTATTCCACAGCCTCCTGCACCACCGGTAGTATCGCTCCCATCCTTTATATATTGGACAAGGAATTTGGCATCGAATCTGGCTATATGATTACCATTCATGCTTTTACTGCAGACCAGAATTTGCAGGATGCGCCGCATAAAGATTTGCGCAGGGCCCGCGCCGCATCCTATTCTATTATTCCCACTACAACAGGTGCTGCCAAAGCAATAGGCGATGTGTTGCCAAACTTAAAAGGCAAATTGGACGGCTATTCCTATCGTGTGCCGGTAATTGATGCTTCAATCGTTGATTTGTCAATTAATCTAAAGAAAGAAGTATCTGTCGGTGATTTAAACAATTTACTAAAAAGTTATTCGGAAAACTCGCTTAAGGGCATCCTGGAGTATACAGAAGAGCAGTTTGTATCGTCAGATATCCTGGGAAATACCCATTCATCTATTGTTGACGGAAGCCTTACGAAGGCTATAGGCAAATTGGTTAAAGTTGTTGCCTGGTATGATAACGAAGTAGGAATTTCGAACAGGATAGCTGAATTGGTATCGGCGTTGTGAGAGTAGTTCATAGTTGATGGCTCATAGTTCATGTCCGCTAACCGCCTTTGTTGGAGTTGTCTCCATACCTGTTCGGAGATCAAAAAGGGGTGTTATGCTGAGGCACTCGAAGCATGTGCGCGGGGCATCGCGAACTATGCATTACCGGTAATGCATGGCGAATAGGCCATTGCCCGTATGCTTCGAGTGACAGCATGACATCCTACGCAATATTTGTGAAAGATCTCCATCTTCCGAACACCTGTGGAGGCTACCCCTGCAAGCTGTCCGTCTACGTATGCGAATGCCAATAAGGCCACAGCCGAAATTCTATCAGCCAGGCCCTCTTCCTGCACCTGTTTGCCGGATAGCACCAATTCATGAAACTGCTTTAGCTGCCCGCCGGAGCAATCGCCAGGTTTTAGTAAGGTGATCAGATGTGCGTTCATGTTTTATAATCTGAACCAATTTAGGTATATTAAATAAATGACGGCAAAAAATATGTGCATATATTGATCTCACTTAGCTTTGTGAAAAAATCTATTATGAAAATACAGGAAATGTTTGATGTGCTCGGCCTGACCGTAGAAACGGTTAACCAGCTAATCGTTGATGTTAATTTGTATAATTTCCAGCACCCTGAAAAACCAATGAGTGTCATTGACCTTAGTGCGGATATTGACACAATTACCATGACCCAAATGCCGATGATCGGGAGGGCCATCGCTAAAGAGAGAGGAAGGGAGTTTTTGGATGACGAAAAGAAGCAACCTTTACATTTTGATACCAACGCAATGAGGTATGGTTCCCTGGAGGTCGCAAAATATTATGATGCTGAACATTTATTTCAGTAAATTGCGTTATTCAAAAGACGAAACTCTTCGTCTATTGTGATAAGGTTTAGGTTGAAAAGTCCCTGCAGCGAGTGTTTGGGACTTTTCTATTTAACCTGTTTCCTTTTAAAAAATCTATATTGAAGTTGGTAAGAAGTCTTTTCCATTGATTTAAGATAATTATTAAAATGAGGTACTATTTTGTAATTTCACAAATCGGCCTTGTCCATACGTAATTTCAAAAATCTTTGGCCAGCAAGTACCGTTTACTATTTTCATAGATAACATGGAAGAAACATATAACGAACTTGCAGTTGATCATTTTTTAACTAATTATCTCCCTGATGCGGTAACGCCACCATCGAAAGCAAATTACTCGCGTTTACCTTATCGTGACCTTTCTCCAAGGCGTTACGAACAGCTTTGTTTGAAATATGCTTACGCTATTCATGGTATTTCCAAATGCTCCATTTATGGTAATCCAGGGCAGGATCAGCACGGGCTGGATATATTAGTTGCGGAACAGGAGGGTAAATATCTTCTTTATCAATGTAAGCATGTTCAGGAATTTAGTAATCGGGATCTTACAAAAGCGCTAAAAAAATTTGCAGCCGGCCGATGGTCCGCTTCCACGGTTAAGTTTATTTTATTCAGCTCTAATGAACTTGTGGAAACTAATTTTCTGAATGAATTTGAACAGCAACGGACACTATTGGAAAGCAAGGGAATCGCTTTGGAAAAAATGGGGTCATGGGAAACCGATGAGGCTTTGAAATCTCATCCTGCAATTGTCGATGAATTCTTTGGGGTTGAGTGGGTACAAAAGTTCTGTAATTCGCCGGAAAAAGAAGATTACCTGGCCTCTAAGCACAAATTGCCGCAAAAGAAGATTTACCCGGATGTTGAAGATTATATTCAGCGAAAGCTTCATAACCCACTGAAATTTAAAACCTATTATGGGCATGAGAGTTTTATTTTGCAGACACTTAGTGCCTGGGTTGCGGACTGCCATACCGCAGGGAATCCGGTCAGGACATTAATTCGCTCAAATGCCGGTTTAGGTAAAAGCAAGGAAATAGAGTTTATTGCCCATCATTTTAGTGATGTCAGGCAGCCCTTATATCCGGTGATTGTTCTGTTAAAGAATTATAATGGAGACTTGGAGAAATTGGTAGGTGCTTTTTTTGAGCAATGGAAGGAAGTTCCTAAAGAGCGATTATTTTTGTTGTTCGACGGTTTGGATGAAGTGCCAAATAACCACCAGGAGGCATTTACAAAAGAATTTAACCTTCTACTACAGGAATATCATAGATCGAACATTATAGCGTCCGCGAGAAGTAATTATAGTACGGCCTGGGTTGGTTCCGGTGCTGATATTAGTTCTGCTTTAAAGGCGCAGACTTTGCAACCATTAAACGATTTTGATATTCAGGAATACCTGCGTCATCGGATATCTGTTACTACAAACCTCGTCAAATTTAATGCGCTTGCAAAGTCTAACAAACTGGTCGAATTGCTTCCCAATCCATTTTACCTCAAAAACCTATGCGATATTTTTCTGGAAAACGAATCGTCATTTCCTGCTGACCGGGCCGATGCTATTAATAAAATCATCCGGTTGAAGTTAAAGAACGATGCAGCGAAGTATGCATTAACGGAGATACAAACGAAAAATTTTGAAATATTGTCGAAACGCCTGGCGGTTTTGCTGACCATGACTGGAAGAAATTCGCTGGAGCAGGAAAACATTAAGGAACTAAGTGATATTCCATTAGGAGATCTCCGATACTGTTCGTTATTTAAGCTGGATTCCGTTGAAGGTAAAGAAGTCATATTTTTTGATCACAATAATTTTCAGGAATATTTGACGGCCAGCTATTTTATTGGGCTGTCCTGGGAACGGCTTGCTGCTGCTTTGTTTCATGAACCGGGAGGTGTTATTTTAAAACCTCGTTTGATTAACACGGCGAATTACCTTTTTACTTTATTGGATACTTCAGGAACAGTTTATCAAGCCTTTTTTGAAATTTTAAAGAGCCACAACCAGGAATTGCTTTTAAATTTTGAGAAGGACAAAGTTCCGTTTACGGTTCGGCTGGAGATATTTAAAGCTATAATTGAATCCGGCAAAAAGGAGGAAATATATTATCTCCGTTCTGATTTCGACAGCCGAGATCTCCTGGAATTCATAGAATATAACCGGACTGGTTTTGATTATATTATAAGTGAACTTGCTGATCCAAAAACTGAAAATGTTCACAGGCAATGTCTCGTGGAATTACTTTTCTTCTTCAAGCCTGGGAAAATAATCGGAAAAAGTAAAGGAACCCTTTATCAGACGCTTAAATCCATTATTTTATCAGAGGCAAGTACTTCCACACACGATATCGCTATTGACACGATGAGCACCCACGGCTTTTATAAGAGTGCCGACATACGGATGATCCTGTCGAAGTGTCCCGGAATTAATCGGCAAATGGTTCGAGGTGCCTGGCTTAAAATGGTACGGAAATCACAAAGTGGTGCATTTTTGAAAGATGTCTTAAATAGTGCGAAGATTTTATTCGACGACCCTCAACGCGTGGTCGCCGGATTAGAATATGAGTTTGTTTGTTACGTGAAAGAACAGTTGAATTCCGGCAGCATTTTTCTGTGGTTATCCTTTATGCAGGAAAGTACGGATATGTTAGCCAGCTTACTTGAAAACTTATTTTCACCAGATAAAAAGGCATTAGTGGACGATATTTACTCGGTAATGGCGGAAATATATTTGCAAACGAAAAATGAAAAGATTTATGATCGTTTTATTAAGGTCATCTATGAAATGCGCGAGTTCAATAACGATTCGCTTTGGGGAAATCCGGCAATATTTTTTATAAAAGCTAACCAAAGAAAAAGGGCATTTTTCAATTTGCTGGATGACGGTGATAATTTAATGTTCAGGTTTCTGATAAATAGTTCACTTGTTGATAAGGATATCCTGGATGAGGTGGCCGAGCGTTACAAGAGCGGTCTGATGCCTCAAAGAAGCGTAAACATTGTGAATAATCTTTTAGTTTATCACAAGAAATCAGATTTGTATGATCACTTGAATAAGGGGCTTCCTCCTGAATATTTCAAACAATTCGACACAAGTGACCATTTTGACTGGAATGCAAAAACAAAGGAGTGGCAGGTTATGGATTTTAAACTTTTGGGTGACCGGGACCTTTTCTTCGCAGAAGCCGCCAAATTATATAGACTTGTTTCCGAAAAGGAAGATTTCGACGAGAACATGGGTTGGGTAGAGTTACAATACAACGAAAAGGCGATTCTCAAAAAACAGATTAATAATGATATTATTTTCAGAACTATTGAGCGAAATAAGATAACCGGAGGATATAGGAATTTTGTCGAATGGTTTCAGGATATAACATGGGACTGGTTTGTTTTCTTTAGTTTGTTTAATTACCTGATGGAAAAAAAGATTGCCATCCCTGATGATCTCCTGGCTACCTTGCAAACCTATACGTTGACTGTCCTGCTTCCCAAAGTGAATTTCAGAAAGCCATTTATATTAAATGAACACAAAAGAATAGCGAGCGTTCCTCATGCTGCAGCTATAAGGAAATTGTTCCTGGAGAATTATATTGAACTTCCTGAAGATGTTTTGCTGGATATGCTCAGTTTTGACAGCGGTGGGTTCACAAGAGTATCTCCGGTGGATGGACTGGAAGAAAAATTGATAATTAGAATTTACCATCTTATCGCTGATAAAACTTTGTATAAAACAAGGGTATTAGAGGAGATTCAACGAGGATATATTCACTACGGGGTGCTGGAATCACACTGTACTGCATGCCTATCATTTCATTATCCTGAAGCGGTGCCGGATCTTGCTACATATTTGAACAAAAAGAATGTATCAGATGATGTCAAATGGAATATCGTTAGGACTATTTCACAACTTGACGGCAACTCCGAGGTCTTTATTAATCAGCTGGAAAATATGAAGATCATTCGAAAGTACTGGCAATTTGAAATCCTTAAGTTGGTGTTGCAAAATAAATTATTGCTGCAGTTATTGCCCTCATCGGTCAATCTTGTCACGACTATTGAGAAATCAATTAAGGTGTTGCCAAATGATGACAGGTTAAAATTCGAGTTGATCAAAACAGGTATTAAAAACGGGTCATCCAAAGCAGCAAGTTACTTTTTTGCGTTTTTAAAACATGATATTAACTGGCATAGGTTTTCAGATATTGAGTTTGACGACTTTAAACTAATTGGTGAATATAGTCCGGTGGTTATTATTGACAATTGCTTTGCGCTCTTTCCGGCAGTTTTTGAACAACGCGAGGATAGGCACAATTACCTGGAGACATTCCTGAGGAACCTAATAAATCATACGGCAAAATCGGATTACAACACTATGGTGTATGCACTGACTTGTTATGAAAATTTTATTTCGAAATACCGGTCAATTTACAAATCGGCCATTATGGTAAGATGGAACGAGAAAGAATTAATTAAGGCATATTACCTCACTGCTTCCAAATTTGATGATAGCGCGCGCGTGTTGCAATGGGTACAGGAGATTGCGGCCTGAGAAGTTAAATAATTACTTATGATTGAGCCAAGGGAAGAAATTTATACCGGTGTCTGGTTTTTGCCTGGAGATTCAAAAAGGATACAAGGTCGTTTAACAGTGTCAGAAAATTTTATTGACCTCCATTTAACAGACGCTGACCACCACAAATTTGAAGAACACGACAGCTTGGATTTGCAGGAATTTCCAATTATTTACGGTATAACCCAACACAAAGAATTCATTACTCTTTATGATTGCAGTGGATACTTTGGGGATGTTTCAGCAAGACTTATGTTGTATGGTGATATCCACTTTAATGTGCTGGCAGATTTGAAATTTCAAATCATGAGCATTAACCTTCCTTATTTCGATAAATGGTTAAACCCTGGAAGCTTTGAACGGGAAATAAGTAAGACGGGATTTATCATTAAATATGAGCAACCGGAGAAGATTCAGTTAGATCTTAATGAGGAATTTGAACTAACGATTGAATTTAACTGTCGAATACCAGACACACGGGACAAAAATAGGATTGTGTTGAATGAATATTCAACCATACAGCTAATTAGCAAAAATGAAAATGGTTCCGCGATAAGTGTTTTTTTGAAAAACCTCACCTTTATACAACAGTTTGCTTCGTTCATGTTTAGGGATGGCGCAAATATTGATACCGTCAGAGTTTATCCGAATACCGGAGATTTTCTGAAAAACCGTCTAATGGGAACGATGGTGTTCAGCATATTCCCCTTTAATAAATTTGCTAACACTGACTTCAAATTACATCCTATAGTGCCCTTCGATACTATAAAGGAAAGCCTACAGACAATCATTCAACATTGGATGATTTTCGCGAAAAATGCCCAGCATATTATTCAATTGATTTTACAGGATTATTTTCATCGAGGCGTATTTGATGAAAACCGCTTTTTAAATCTTATCCGAGCGCTTGAGATCTACCATGCTTTCCGGTTTCCAGGCACCATATTATCACCAGCTGATTTTAAGAAAAAATTGGATGTCATTGTAGAAAATATTCCTGACAATTATAAAAAAGAGGTAAGGGCTTTTCTTCAGTATAGTAATGAACCAAGTCTCGACAACCGCCTTCATGCACTGCTTCAGGAGCTTAATGGCATTAAGATCGGCCAAGACTACATTTTTGATGAACAATTTGTAAAAAATGTTAAATGGTCCAGGAATTATTATACTCATTATAATCCCAGGAGTTTCAAAAAGGCATTGAAAGGGCAAGATCTGATTAAACTTACCGAAGCCTGCCGTTCATTGATCAATTTTCTTTTGTTAAAGGATCTTCAAATCAGTAACGCCCAGTTGGCTGAAAGTTTTTTGTATTATTTTGAAAATTCTTATTATTCGAATTACTTTCTATGATACCAAACAGATATTTAAAATAGAAATTATTTTTTTGAAGTTGTTCCTTTTATCTTTTCCGCTGTTCTGATACTCGGGTAATATCCTGAAGTTCTTGCTACCCCTTTTCTCTCGATAGTGCCTAATTGTCTTAATAAGCTAATATATCTTTCTGTTGTTGCCAAAGACTTTCCTATTTTCTCTGTTACTTCACTTGCATTTACTCCAGGCTTATCTATTATTACGGTAAGTACTCTTTCTAATTCTAATTGAATCCCTTTAGTAACTCCCTCAATAAGTCCCTCATTTACTCCCTCATTAAGATATTCCTTTACTATAGCCCTAACTCCATCAGTATCTCCCTCACTTACTCCCTCATTTACTCCCTCACTAAGACCACCGGCATGTCTTGTAACTGTAATACCTGGAAACACTAACGTTGTTGCTCCACCTCTTGTATGCCAGCTTGGAGCAGAAAGTCCTTTATCTTTAGTATCATCTAATATCTTTAGTGTTCCTCTTCCTATCTTTTCGATCCAACCTCTTAAAAAACATACCTGCGCTATGTCTGGGTTTCTTGGTAAAGAAAGGTGGTTAACTTTTAAGTCTGCAAGTTTTAATTCATCAGGCAGTGTTCCGTAATTAGATATCTCAAGCCTGTCAGCATAAAAACCAATTAGTACAGAGCTGGAGAAAGATGAATAATCCCTGTGAATTAAGGCATTCAAAAGACCTTCTCTCAATGCAAGTCTGGGGAAACCTGCATCAGATCGCTTCCAGCTATTATCATTGAACTTACTTAAAGTTGCAATATTCACATCAAAGAATGAAGTGATCTTATTGATGTTGCTGAACAAGCTACCAGAAAAAACTGAATCGTACAAAAATTCGTTAGAGATTTTTGATCCTTGAAATACCGATAATCTCACGCTGGCCTGAGGTAAAAACTTCAAGGGCTCTTTGGCAAATAAAATTAGGGCTGCATTAGTTAGGTGGCCATTTTCATAAAGGTTTTGACTAATCAGGAATTTTTCGATTTCATTTTCATTTTCAATGGTGCTTCTGCCCATTTTAATTGATTCACGAATAGTAGCCCTTATTTCTGCTTCATCAAGGTCGCTGATCTCTGCATTGGGAGAAGTCTGCCTTTCCCAATGAGTTTCGCTAATCTGGCGATCATGAATTAACTTACTGATTTCATCGGAAGTCGCCTTAATAGTTCTGCTATCTTTTCTGAAATAAATACTACCACTATAAATATAGGGTTGTCTTGAACCACTGTAAACTTCAATTAGGATCAGGTCACAGCCATTCGCTTCTTCAGCAGATACCATAATCGGAGCGGCGGGTACGATTACATTAACAAGAAAGCGACTAAGAAAATCAACCTGCTCCTTTGCATTTTTAACGCCAACGATTGATTTGTCATCCTTGACTCCAATAAGCACCTGCCCACCAGAGCCATTCAAAAAACCGCAAACGGTTCTTGCAATAGCATCTTTATTGATGCTTTCTTTAAATTCAAGCATGGAGCTCTCGCCTTTGGTCAATATGTCCTTAATAATTAACTCGCTTTTCATGCTGATTTTAGGGCGTCTATTTCAAGGCGTCTTTTATTAATGTCTTTGAATTGAGTATCAATAAATAACATGACATCCGTTAATTTAAAAAATCCCTGGGCCCAGTTTGATTTTATGTCTTCGTACATATCGATAACTTTATCGCTATCCAGTACACTCGTTTTAACAAATTTAAAATCGGGGTTCGGTGCTTTACCTATAAACCGGTATGGTTGTAATAGTTTTCTGGCAAATGTGACATAGTTATGCGATATAAACCACCTTGGCTTTTTTAGCGTTTCAGCCATTTTAAACTCTTTATGAGTTATTCCGGAACCGTAGCTTGGAAATACAATTCCAAAAAAAAGGTCGCAATCTTCAACCGCTTTTAAACAAGCCTGTTCAGGGGTAAACCCCGCAGGAACATAAACACTGCCTTCTTTGGACATAACAACGTCATAGCCAAAACCCTTTAGGGTGGCGTAAATTACGTCAAGATCACTCTCCCTGTCATAAACGGTGGATGACACCATTATTGTAAGCTTTTTAGCTGCCATCAGTATTATTTGCTATGCTCATCAAAACTAATTAATAGATAATGAAAGTTGGACATTGAATTTATGGAAATTAAATAAACCAAATTGTGCAAGTGGTACTTGCACAATTCTGCAAGCGGCGCTTGCAGAATTAGCAAAACCATATTAATCTAAAGCTTCCTCTATACTGCTGGATACCAATTCATCATCATATTCTTCGAGATAAATTCTTGTGATTTCCTCAGTTTCATGCCCCATCGCTTCTTGGATCAGACTGATTTCAACTTTTTTGTGTTTCAAATTGGTGGCGAACGAGTGCCTGGCCACATAGGAAGTTACCGTCCGGTCAATTCCTTTATTTTCTTTAATGGTTTTCAAATCCTCGTTCAGGTCTTTTAACCCACTATCTATCCGGGCATCGATTTTTGATGCGGTATCATGTTCCGCCTTTAAAATTGGAAATACATACCCGCCATCACTTTGAAGTGGATAATTCCGGAAAGTTTCAACAATTGCCCTTGCCTTGGAATGTAATTTAAAATCATAGAGGCGGCCGTTCTTACTCCTCTTATATCTCAGAATGTCCCCATTAAAATTTGATTCTTTCAGTTTAACAATATCATTATAGTTGATGCCCCGGCAATAATAACTAAACAGAAACATTTGCTGATTCCGGAAGACCCTGGAACCGTAATCAGCCTCATAGCCCTCAATCAATTTCATATCCGCAGCAGAAATTGCACGTTTACTTGTCTTGTATTTTTTATAGGGTTTAAACTTAATTACCTTTTTAGGGTGGTGATCTTTGGGACACATGCCTCTCTCAATAGCTATATTCCATATCCTATAGAAAGTGCGGAGGTAAGCACTCATCGTAGTTTCCTTCAGTTCCTGTTTAATCAAATAACTTTCCAATGCCTCAAAATCAGTTTTATTGAAGTTAACAAAGGATTTATCTTTTTCTCCGAATACGTGTTTTAATACATATTCCTTGGTATTGTAAAAAGTATCAGCGTAACCGATTTTATCTGCCGCCTCCAGGTCGGCAATAATTGTATCGGTGAGCGCATACAGCTTTGCTGCAACTACCGGTTGGGTAGATTTCTTTACTTTGTAAATTATGTCAGCCAATGAAATAAACTCATGGCCGTTTTTCTTCATTAATTTAATTTCAAAATCGATGTCGTCCTGTTTATCTTCTATTGCACGACTGATCTTTTTGTATTGGGGATGAGTAATGGCTGGGCCATCGGTTTCAAAGTCCCAGTTTTCTTCAGTGGATTTAAGGCCTATTGAAACATATTTTTGTTCTCTGTTTAGCGTTAGCCTGATACGTATTTCCCGCTCTCCATTGGCATCTACTCTATCCGCTCTTAGGGTTACTTTCTTTAAAACTTCCATATCCTTACATCTTACATCCATGTATTCCCAAATCAAATATGGGTATACATTGGGAATACAAATGTGGCAAAAATCGATGAAAAAATGAAAAATAATGAAAAATAAATTTTCACAACTGACTGATAAACAAATACTTTGTGAGTTTTTGAATCTATTTGAAAAGATGATAAAACTTTATGGCATGCAAGAGGTCATCGGTTCGACTCCGATATTCTCCACGCTGATTATCAGGCATTTACGACACTCGTGAATGCCTTTTTTCGTTCCATTTTTTTCAGTGACCTCCAAAACGGATTTTATCCGGTTTAAAGCGGTTGAAATGTGAGGTTTAGGCTGGCGAGAAGTTCCTAACTTCCGGGTATCAGTAAAAATCCATGATTTCGCAAAGGCCACCTTTATTTAGAAATCCTATCACGATTCGGGATTTTAATAATGTTATAAAAAGCAAGCATTAAGTCTATTTTGAACTATTAATGTTGAAATAATATATCATTATTGTACTAAATGATGCACCGATAAATAAAAACGTTATCTTTGTTGATAAAAACAAGCATTAACTCATTAATATAACTTTAATGATGGAAAAAACAAGCATAGACTGGTATTCTCAAAGTGACCAGGGACTTTTGAATATTGTCGGTCAATTCATTCAGGAAACCCGCTTACAACAAAATAAAACGCAACAGCAGGTCGCAGAAGCTGCGGGTATCAACCGCTCCACTGTTCGTCAGATCGAAAAAGGAAACGGCGGGACTTTAATATCACTACTTCAAATCTTACGCGTACTGGATCAATTACCTGTACTTAGCGCATTTGAGATCCAGCCCAAGATAAGCCCCTTACAAATAGCTAAACTGGAACAACAAAAAAGACAGCGGGCAAGAAATAATGACGCTCACAATAACGCCCCAAAAGTTAACTGGTAATGATCAACAGCGCATTTATAAATCTTTGGAATGAGCGGGTCGGCGCTATTGCCTGGAATGCAGGCACCGGAATCGCTGATTTTGAATTTGAACCTGCTTTCCTTCGCAGAGGATTAGATATCGCACCATTAAAAATGCCGGTTAATGCCGCTAACGGCAGAATTTACTCTTTTCCTGAATTGAGAGATAGTCAAACCTTTAAAGGATTGCCCGGACTGTTAGCAGATGTGCTGCCGGACCGCTACGGGAACACTTTAATCAATACCTGGTTAGCCAGGAACGGCCGCCCTGCGGATAGCATGAACCCGGTAGAAATGCTTTGCTTTATCGGGCAGCGGGGCATGGGTGCATTAGAATTTGAACCCGTTGTGCCTAAAGGAAAAAACACCTCTACAAAACTTGAGGTAGATAACCTTGTTGAAATATCCGAAGCTATATTGTCAGGCCGGAAAAACTTTCATACCGACCTTTCGCAAGATGAAGAGAAAGGTTTATTAAATGTTTTAAAGATAGGGGCCTCCGCAGGTGGTGCCCGTGCCAAAGCAGTGGTCGCTTATAATTCAAAAACGGGGGAAGTTCGCAGCGGTCAGGCGGAAGCACCCAAAGGCTTTACGCAGTGGCTCATCAAATTTGATGGGGTGCATGATGCGCAATTCGGTACTTCAAGGGAATACGGGCGAGTTGAAATGGCTTATCACCTGATGGCGTTGGATTGCGGAATTGAAATGACCGAATGCCGGTTACTGGAAGAAAACGGTCGTGCGCATTTTATGACCAGGCGGTTTGACCGGGTTCCCGACCAGGGCAAGGTGCATGTTCAAACATTTTGCGCCATGCAGCACTTTGATTTCAATAATGTAGGATCATATAGTTACGAACAATTATTCCAAACTATGCGCTCTCTGAGATTGGATTATCCGCAGGCAGAGCAAATGTACCGGAGAATGGTTTTTAATGTGTTAGCCAGAAACTGTGACGATCACACGAAAAACTTCGCGTTTACGATGGATAAAAACGGCCAGTGGGCGCTGGCCCCTGCTTATGATATATGCCACGCCTACCGTCCGGACAGCCCATGGGTTAGCCAGCAATCATTAAGTGTCAATGGGAAGAGGCTGGATATAAACCGGAAAGATCTGCTGAAGGTAGCCAAACAAATGACGGTCAAAAAGCCTGATGAAATTATCAGTCAAATAGAAAAAGTTCTTGCATCATGGTCCGACTACGCCGGCCAATGTCATGTTGAAGCCGTCTTACAAAAGGCGATAGCCAAAACCTTTTTAAAAATATAAAGGATAACTGTTAAACATTTTGAACAGCATCGCAAGAGGTACCCGTTCGAATCCGATATTATACACCCGATAATCAGGTGGAACTTATTAATAAATTATTTAGTCGCGAGTAGAACGATAATATAACCCCTCCTCCAAAAAAAGGCACTGCATGGCAGGGCCCTATATAGGGCGCATTTTGTTATAATATACTGTTCTAACCAAGTTGGGAAGAATGTTTATAAATGGTAAAATATGGAAAATTAAGCACTTCATGAGTATAGTTCTTAATCAAATTAACTCCATATTTGTGTTTTCCGTCGTCGCAGGGTCTCCGGCACGGGACCCTGCGTTGCAATATGCCAGGGAGGAATTATGGGATTCAACCGATAATAAAATTATTGGAGGCTATTGTAGCCGGGCAGCAAAATAATACAGGCAGTTTACAGCCCAACGGCTGGTGGCTGACTTACCCTGACTTCTCGTTCAGTGATCAAAATTATTAAAGATGATAGCTTATAAAGTGAACCAGAAGGTTGCTCCCTGGCCAGTACCGCTGTCGGCTCCTATCTGCCCGCCATGACGCCGGATAATTTCGGCACAAATGAACAGGCCGAGCCCTAAACCGCTGTACTGCATCCCGGAATCGTTAACGCGGTAATAACGATCAAATATGAAAGGCAATTTTTCCGATGGTATGCCGGGCCCCTGATCGCTTACACTTACCTTTACGTGTTCATCCTGTCGGGTGATAGTGATTTCGATAGAGTTCGAATTGACTGCGTATTTAATGGCATTGCTGATAAAATTGACAAGTACCTGCTCTATCCGGACACTGTCGGCCGTAAGCGAAATATTGCCTGTTATTGTAATATGAATTGGAATGGTTGTTTCCTGCTGTAATTGTTCAGCCACCTCGTTAAGCAGTGCAACAAGGTCGAACGGTGCCATGTTTAGCGCCAGCTGGCCTTCCCGAAGCCGACTTACATTTAACAGATCGGCTACCAGTAAATTCATTTTTTTGACGTGGCGATTGGCCTGGCCGATCATTTTAGAAGCCATCGGTGTCATCGGGCCGTCCTTTAACCGGTCCAGCAATTGCAGTGTTCCCATCAATCCAGTCAAAGGCGTTTTCAATTCATGGCTGGCGATGCTGATGAACTCGTCCTTTTCTTTGAGCGCTTTCACCTGTTCATCAATATTCACGCAGGAACCGAACCATTTGCTGATCTTATCCCCGGTGCGATAAGCGACGGCCTTAACCAAGTGCCATTTATATTTTTCGGGTTCATAGGCCAGCCTGAGTTCCATATGGAGGTCCTTGCCCGAGCTGATATGCGTTGTCCAGATTTCGGTAAAGTTCTTGCGGTCATCCGGGTGTATCCGCGCTAATATATTGGATAGCGCGATCTCGCGGCCTTTCAACCGGAAATACTGGCTGAAACGTTCGTTCACATAATCGATCTGCCCTTCCGCATCCGCCGTCCAGATCATTTCCGGTATTTGGTCCGCCAGGTATTGAAAAGTAAGTTTCTCGTTTTCCGCCTGCCGGCGTGCCAACAGGAGTTCGGTCTCATACTTTTTGCGGTCGGTGTTATCGGTAATGACTGCGTTAATCGCGACCATTTTGCCAGTGCTGTCCTTGATGCAACGGGCGCTTAACAGCACCGGCAGGATGCTGCCATCTTTTTTAAGTATTTCATAACTGAGTTCTTTGACAGTGCTGTTCATGCTGACCAGCGGCCGGAAGATCATTTCGTAATGAATGTTGCCGCCTTTGGAAATCAACTGCTGGAACTTCCTGGTGTAAACCAGTTCCGGTTCCTCGTATTGCAAAAGCGTTAACAGCGTTTGATTGACTTTGATGATGGTGCCGTCCGGGTAAAACGACACGTAGCCGCAGGGCGCTTGCTGGTACAGCGTCTCGGCATCGAATAAGGAAGCCAAAATGTCCTGATGTACATTACCCGCCACCGTTTTGCCCCGTTTAATTTGCCAAATATTCTTTAATAGCCTTTACCGTCTCTGCCGGTGCACTAATATGCGGGCAATGTCCCGTCGCGTTAAGCACCGTTAATGCATTACCCGGCACGTTCGCCTGCATATAATCGCCGACCGCCATAGGTGCAATGATATCGTCCGAGCATTGCAGCGTCAAACTATCAACGGTTAGCTTACCAAGATCTTCGCGGTTATCCGAATAAAAAGTAACCCGCGCGAACTGGCGCGCGATCTCCGGGTCAGTCATACAAAAACTATTGGTCAGGAAAGCCCCGTGTTCGGGATGATCCGCATTGCCCATAATGGCCGGGGCCAGCTGGCTCGACCAGCCCAGGTAATTGCTGTCCATAAATTCAAACAGGGAGGCCAGGTCATCGGCTTCAAAACCGCCTACATAGCCCGCTTCGTTCAGGTAGCGCGGCGACGGACCGATAAAGATCAGTTTTTTGAAGTATTGCGGTGCTTTAATGGCGGCTAATAAACCGATCATGCTGCTCACGGAATGCCCGACGAAGAACACCTGATGCAGGTCAAGGGCTTCACAGATATCCAGTACATCCTGCGCGTAACCATCCAGTGTATTGTACCTGGCTTTATCATACTGGCCCAAATCGGACTTACCCGCACCGACATAATCGAACAAGATCACTTTATAATCATCGGTAAAGCTATCGACAATAAATTGCCAGGATTGCTGGTCGCAGCCAAAGCCATGCGCGAAAAGCATGACCTGCGTTCCCTTACCAAGGATCTGTACGTTGTTACGTTGTAATACAGGGTTCATCATATCAGTTGATGTTTGAGGAAAGTAAAGGTAACAACTTTTAATTAAGGGGTAAATGCAAGCAAACACCGTTTTGAAAATTTCCGTCGTCGCAGGGTCTCCGGCACGGGACCCTGCGTTGCAATATGCCTGAGGACGCAGGGTCCTCTGTGAGAGACCCTGCTGAAACGAAACACATAAACTTTCGGGTGTCCGCCCTCCAATTATCGGTTTAATATACTCAAAACAACTGACCTGTTCGTAACTGGGAGCACAGACGCTCTCAACAATAATCATTCAAGTGCGGACATTTTGAAAGGCACTTTATGTATATTGTAAATAAACCCTATGTATTTGTAAGTCGACCGTGTGTATAATGTAAATAAACCGTATATAAAATGTAAACAAACCACCTATTATTTTGTAAGTTCTTGCTGTGTAAATTGTGAGTTTTATTCCCCCAATATCCTACCCCAGGCAACGCAAAAGCCAAATGCGGTGTATTACCGGTATGAACTATATTCCTGATGAAAATTAAGTACAATATCAGCATTTTAAGGCGCGATTTTGTACGTGTATTTTTACTGATCTGGAAAGCGAATAAGCGCACTGCGGTTATCAATATCGCGCTGCAGTTTATAATGGCATTGCTGCCCGTTGTTTCCTTATACTTTATCAAGGCCGTTATTGATGCTATATTCAAAGGTGATAAACAATTTGACCAGATTATACTGCTTATCATAGCCTTTGGGTTGGTACAGTTTTTTTTAGCCCTTGCCTCGCAATACGCGGGTTATATTAATGCTGTACACCAGGAAACGTTAACCAACCACCTCTCTGCCCAGGTACTGAATAAGGCCGTCGAGGTAGATTATGGCTATTACGAAAACCCGGCTTATCACGATACCCTGCATTTGGCACAATTGCAATCGTTATACAAGGCCCCGGCGTTGTTGACGAATATTAATTCGTTATTACTCAATAGCATGTCGCTGGTTTTTTTGGTGGCCTATTTTTTTACGCTGCATTCTTTGTTCGCGTTGTTGTTTATGGGGTTATCCTTGCCGCTGGCTACCATTAAATGGTATTCGGGGTTTGCCTTACTGCATTTAGAGCGTCAATTTGCACCGCTTGAGCGCGAGGCCGGCTATTTGCATCATACCCTTACCAATGTTACCTATGCCAAAGAGGTAAGGGTTTTTGGCTTTGGCAATGCCTTTATTAAAAAGTTTAGCCGCATACGCGACAATATACACCAAGCTAAAAAGCAACTGCATGCAAAGCTTACCTGGTACAGCTTAATAGCCGAGGCGGTGGAGATTATTGCGATGACAATCTTTTTTGGCATACTGGCCAAATATGCCTGGGAAAAAACCATCACTATCGGCGTATTTGTAATATATATCCAGGGCTTTCAACGCCTGCAAAGTACCTCGAAAGCCTTTTTGCAATCGCTGGTGCAAATTTTTCAGCAACGCATGTTCTTGCAGGACCTGTTTACCTTTTTGGATATTAAAGTAAATAAAAGCTGCTCCGCGAACGTACACTTTCAGCACGATGGGTCAGGGCTTGTTGTGCAAAATCTGTCGTTTACCTACCCGCAAACAAAGAGCGAAGTATTACATGGCGTTTCGCTTAAATGCCCGCCGGGTAAGATCATCGCCATAGTCGGCGAAAACGGCTCGGGGAAATCAACGCTGGTTAAATTGCTGGCGCGATTGTACAATTTGCAGTCAGGCAAAGTATGTATAAACGGGCAAAATATAGATGCAATTGGAATAGACGATTTCAGGGCGCAGTCTATTTTCCTGTTCCAGGATTTTGAAAAATACTTTATGACGATTGAAGAAAATATTGCTTTGGGCGATGAACGGAATGCTGAAACGTCCAATGCCGTAAAAAATGCTGCCATGCTCTCAGGAGCGCACGATTTTATTGCTAAACTCTCCATGGGATATCAAACCCGCATGGGCCGGTTATTTGAGGGCAGTGAGCAGATTAGCGGCGGCCAGTGGCAAAAGCTGGCCCTGGCCCGTATATTTTACAAAGAAACCCAATTGGTTGTGCTGGATGAACCTACCAGCGCGCTGGATGCTACCGCCGAGTTTGAATTGTTTAAAAATTTAAAAAATAGGCTTGCAGACAAGATGGTAATATTGATAACGCACCGCTTATACAACCTGAAAATTGCCGATCATATTTATGTAATGCATAATGGCCGCATTGCCGAGGACGGAAGCTATGATAATCTGGTAAATAAAGGCGGCTTGTTCACAAAAATGCATAATGCGCAAAAATTGTAATCCACTTATAATAATTTAACTGTTAAACTGTATTTATTTGAAAGTGTTAATAAATGTTACTATATTGATTAAAATTTAAGTTCATGAAAAAGTTAGCCTTATTACTTTTATTGCCCTTTTTTGTCGCAATAAAAACTGTATCCGCACAAATAACCGAGCATTTGAAGCTGTCGAGCCAGTATCCGGCCGCAGGTGAAACGATAACTTTTACCTATGACCCGACGGGAACTCCACTGGAAGGTAAAGCAGACCCGGCAGGTATTATATACTTTCTGGATAATAAGGATAATCCCGCAATAGACATTGACCTGAAACCCGAAGGAAAAATACTAACGGGCTCATTTATCATACCAGCCAACACGAGGTTTTTCTTTTTCAGACTGCAAAAGGATACCACTTTTGATAGCAACAATGGAATGGGCTATACTTACTTTATTTACAAAAACCAGCAACCCGTTGCCGGGGCAAATGCCTTAAAGGCTTTTATGTTACATAGCGGCATGGGTACGGCTTACAGCAAAATACAGCGCGATGTTCCAACGGCGATCAGTTTATACCAACAGGAATTTGAAACATATCCCGAAAGCAAAAAGGATTTCCAGGTTAATTATACTTCACTTTTACTTTCATCAAAAGATCCTGCCATAAAAGCGCTGGCTGACGCACAGATAAGCCAGTTGGCACAAAGCGGCGATGAAAGACAAATGGCGACTGCGGCCGCGATGCTGAAAAGCATTAAGAAAACTGCCCAGGCTGATTCATTGACTGCGGTGATCAAGCTAAAATTCCCCGATGATATAGCCAAAAACGAAATGGGCCAGGCGTTTAATAAAGAAACCGATCCGGTAAAAAAGGAAGCGCTATATAATGAATATATAAAAAAATATCCTGAAAATATTTTAGATGCCAGGCCTATACAAGATAATTTCAGGTTTCAACTGGCTGAAGCCTATTTAAAAGCCGGTAAGTTTAATGATTACGACCGCATTACAGCGCAGCTAAAGGATAAATCAAATATACCTATGCTGCTTAATAATACAGCTTATCAAATGGCCCAAAAAGACCAGAATATGGATGAGATGGCAAAATTATCAAAGCAATCAATTGATATGATCAAAGATAAAATGCAAAACCCGCCACCTACGCCTTATCAATCGCCAAAAACTTTAATAAAAACATATAAGGGAAATTTAGGAATGTTTGGTGATACATACGCTTATATTTTAGCAAAGCAGGGCAAGTTTAGTGAAGCTTATACTTACGAGGAGCCTATTTTTAAAAACTCCAAAGGCAACCAAATCGCTATTAATGAAAGCTATACAACCATACTAAAAGGGTTGGGGAAAAACAAGGAAGCCATGGAAGTAATAGCAGATGCTATAAAAGCAGGGAAAAGCGACGGCGTTATGATAGCCACCTTAAAAGATGTTTATATAAAACAAAAAGGATCGGCAAAAGGATTTGATGCCTATTACGCTCCTTTAAGAGCGGTGTATGTAGAAAAATTAAAGACGGACATCCTTAAGGAAATGATAAATAAGCCTGCCCCTGAATTTGCGCTTAAAGATTTTGATGGGAAAACGGTATCGCTGGCCGACCTGAAAGGAAAAGTAGTTATTATTGATTTTTGGGCTACCTGGTGCGGCCCATGCAAGGCATCCTTCCCTGGCATGCAATTGGCTGTAAATAAATATAAAGACAATCCAAATGTAAAATTTCTTTTTATTGATACTTGGGAAACCATTGATAACTACCGGGAAGAAGCTAAAAAGTTTGTTGCCGATAACAAATACCCTTTTAAAGTACTTGAAGATGAAAAAGGCAGTGATGGCAAGCAATCAAAAGTGGTTACCGCTTATGGTGTTGAAGGCATCCCTACCAAATTTGTTTTGGATGGCACCGGCAATATCCGCTTTATGCATATTGGCTGGGATGGAAGTGAAGAAGGATTAGTTGATGAAGTTTCCACCATGATCGATTTAACTGCGCATCCAAATATAATTAAGGCCCCAACAGCCGAAAAGCCAGGCGTGATCAAAACCGATTGATAATAAACCTAATTACTTATTGTTTTGAAAGTAAAATAATTTATACAATTCATCGTTAAAGCATATATTAGCAGTAATTTATTGACCATGAAAACATTTAAAGCATTATTTATAGTCCTTTTAGCTATCCTTAGCTTTAACGATGCAAATGCGCAGGTAAGGCATAAACATGTTGTTATCGTACACCGCCATCGCAAGGTGATAGCAAAACATCATATGGATGTGCGCATTCATAAAAAACCGTAACAAAAAGGCTTTTCAGAAATGAGAAGCCTTTTTTGTTGATTGTCATTATCGCATAATTATAAACTTATTACAAAACACCTCAATTCGCATGCCTATATTTGCGTTTCAATGAATGCTACTATAATGACAAATAAAAAAGGCTTTACTACCACACTATTACATTCAGATCGTTTAAAAAAACCTGAGCATGGCGCGTTGCATAAACCCATCCACACTTCGGTAACTTTTGGATACGATGATGTGCAGGATTTGGTAAATGTGTTTCAAAATAAAGCAAGCGGTTTTGCCTACTCACGCCAGGGAAACCCAACGGTTAACGCGTTGGAGCATAAGGTAACGCAAATGGAAAACGGTTTTGCTACCGTTTGTTTCGCTACCGGTATGGCAGCAATATCTTCAACTATTATAGCATTGATCAAAAATGGCGATCATATAATTTCAAGTTCTTACCTGTTTGGCAATACCCGCAGTATATTTCAGAGTTTTATTGATATGGGGTTGGATATTACTTTTACTGATGCCACATCCGCAGAAAATATAAAAGCCGGACTAAAGCACAATACTAAAATGGTTTTTGTAGAAACCATAGCCAATCCTGCCACGCAAATTGCCGATATGGAAGCTATTGGCCGACTTTGTGAAGAAAAGGGCATTCTCTATATGGTAGATAATACCATGACAACGCCATACCTATTTAAACCAATAAATGTAAAAGCAAGCCTGGTCATCAATTCATTAACCAAATATATTGGCGGCCATGGTAATGCGCTGGGCGGCAGCGTTACAGATACAGGTTTGTTTAACTGGCTTAACTTCGCTAATATTAATGAAGTATATAAAAAGCAGGTAAAGCCCGAAACTTTAGGTGTAACCCAAATCAGGAAAAAAGGGTTGCGGGATGCCGGCGGCACGTTAGCACCCGAGGCGGCGCATTCTATTTCGATAGGTTCAGAAACGTTGGCTTTGCGTATGGACCGGGCATGCAACAATGCGAAGGCATTGGCTAATTACTTTGAGGCACATCCTAATATTAAAAAGGTATTCTATCCCGGTTTAGCCCATCATCCACAGCATGAAATGGCTAAAAGGCTATTCGCCAACTTTGGCAGCCTGATGAGCATTGAACTGGACGAAAGTATTGATTGCTTTGCATTTTTAAACAAGCTGCAATTGGTTGTAAAATCAAGCAACCTGGGCGATACCCGCACGTTAGCCATTCCAGTTGCACACACCATATTTAACGAATTAGGCCCCGAAAAACGCGCCGAAATGGGTATATCTGATAATATGATACGGTTGTCAATTGGTATTGAGGATTTGGAAGATTTGTTAGGGGATTTTGGGGAGGCGTTGGCGTAGTAGGTTATTTTTCCTATGGGTTTTATTATTGCATTTCATACATTTCGTTACTAATTCCCGGCTGATACCACCTATTGTTTATGAAATAATAGGTTTCTTTCCCTAAAATAATCACTGGGAAATTACCGTCAACTTTTTGTTTAGCCGTTTTCCCTGTTTTGGGAATAAAATGTTTATAAACTCCTTCTTTAATACTGTAAAAAGCATTCTGCCTTGTGTCGAAACTCAAAACAGTTTGATTATTATAGGTATAATTTTTCTCAGGATTAGGTTTAGAGTAAACATCATCATGAATACCTACATTTAATTTATAGTTGCTTTTGCTATTCCCAACCATGATAAGTTTTATCTGATAATTGGTCTTTATATCTCCCGAGTCCCAATTGGTATATCTCAAAACGTGCATTGCTTCATACAACATACTACCATTTACACATAAAATCAACGTGTTCCCCAAACCTAAATTTGAACCTCCCCTAACCTCATATTTTATTTCGATAAAACTCTTATTTAATATGTGAAGTTCAGGCGTCACGTCCCAAAAATCAGGTATATTTATTGTATCCTTCAAACAAGTCATTCTTAGCACTCTCTTCAAATAATCGGGTGTGATTGTTACCTTTTCATTTTTGCCATCCAATGATACTATATTAAATGTTTTTGTATCTCTTTTAGTGGCTTTTGCTTCGGCAATTTTTAAAATATCCTGAGCAAATGCGAGGTTACTGGGAAAGATTAAAATTAAGTACGAAATTAAAATGCTTAACTTTTTCATAAGTTGAAAATTTATCAGCTACCTCAATTTATACGGCTGATTAAACAACTCCTGCTTAACTTTAAAACGCTCAGCCAGTTTCCGGATAATTTCTTTAGAAAATCCTTTTTTATAATTTAATATTTCAGAAACAACGCTTTTGCTTATACCCAACAAATCTGCCAGTTGGGTGGCATTCATTTTATTTTCTTCTATCAGGTATTTGAGTGTTTCAACCGGATCGGATTTTCCTAAAGTATCATGTTCCTGATCCCATTTCTCAATCAATACAGTCAGCAGGTCAATTTCTTCAGCTATTTCAGGGTCGGTGCTTTCCTGCATTACCAATTGTTCCAAATGGTTGCAATAATCCCAATATTGCTCTTCTGTTTTAATAACTTTATATAATAGCGTTTCCATCTTTTCCTTTTTAAAACATACTTACTGTGTATTGTTCGCCTCTTTTACATAATTTGGTGTATTCGGCATGTGTACCCATCCAGCAAACAAACAAGTGGACTTCTTTTCTGCCAAACAGGTAACCGCATATTACCCTGTATTTATTTCCGCCTATATCAAATACAACCCGATTATAACCGCCGCCCAGCAAATCAGCGCTTCCGAATGTATCCTCTATATCTCCGGGAGTAGTCCAGTCAACAGATTTAAGAACATTCAACCAGGTACGAAAAGAATGTTTACTCAATGCATGCCGGGTTACAAAATCCTGTATGGTTTTCTCTTTGACTAAACGTACACGCATAAATTATACACAAATATAATTAAACTGTTCGCAAAGCGCGAACTTTTATTAAAAAATTCTCTAAATCCGAAATCTAAATTTCGAAATCCGATATTTTACGCCCTCGTATCATTACCATGATAAATGCTCAAATAGCTTTCATAGCGCGATAATTCAATTTCACCATTTTCTAACGCTTCTAAAACAGCACAACCTGGTTCATTAATATGACGGCAGTTTTTAAAGCGGCAATCGTGCATACGCGAGCGCATTTCGGGGAAGTAACGGCCCAGTTCATCATGCGCAATATCAATAATGCCAAACTCGCGTATGCCGGGCGTGTCAATAATAAACCCGCCTTGCGGCAGTTCAAACATTTCGGCAAAGGTGGTGGTGTGCATCCCCTTATCACTCCATTCGGAAACCTCGCCTGTGCGCAGGTCGAGTTTGGGCAGCAGTACGTTGATCAGGCTTGATTTGCCAACGCCTGAATGGCCGGAAAGCAGGGTTATTTTATCTTTTAATAATTCCTGCACCTGTTCAATATTAGTTCCCTCTAAAGCTGAAACTTCATAACAAGGATAGCCTATATTTTCATAAATGGCTTTATAATCAGCTAATATTTCTAAGCCCTCGCCGCTAAACAGGTCGAGCTTGTTAAATATCAGCATCGCCGGAATATCATATGCTTCGGCGGTTACCAAAAAGCGGTCGATAAAACCTAAAGAAGTGCGGGGTGAGGCTAAAGTAACAATCAGCAAGGCCTGGTCAAGGTTGGCCGCAATAATCTGCGACTGTTTTGACAGGTTAATAGATTTGCGGATGATATAATTTTTGCGGGTATGCAGATTGGTAATAACCCCGGTTCCCTGTTCGGGTTCCATATCAAAATCAACCACATCGCCAACAGCAAGCGGATTGGTAGTGGTGATACCTTTTATGCGGAACTTACCTTTGATACGGCAATCAAACTTTTCCCCCCCGGGTGTTTGCACCTCGTACCAGCTTCCGGTTGATTTGGTTATGAGTCCCTGCATTAAAATGATAGGATTTTTTGTTGCTTAATCATCTAAATACTTTTGCAGGTCATATAATGAAGCTATTTCAAATTCTTCTTTCAATTCTTTATCAGGGTCAAATTCTTTTAACAATGCTACTTCATTCGCAATTTGTTCTTCCAAATTTTTTCTTTTTTCTTCGTCTGACTTTAACAAATGCGTTTCATTGTATAAGTATTAGATTGCAAAAATACAATTATAAATAACTCTTAATCTGTATAATCAACTCTTCATGTCATTTCGACCGTAGGAAGAAATCTATACACGCGCATAGTCCGCCGTGCTTGTGTATAGATTTCTCTCTGCCAAGGGGCGAATCCAAATGACAAATCCGGTTAATATTTTTATTTTACTTGTTTATTAAAAAAATATCAACTTACTTTACTGACATTATATATGACAACAAACACCACCATGACAACAACATCAACTACCACCGGCGTAAACTCCGGAGGAAAGTGATTGTTATGGTTTAAAAGATAAAAACCAGTCAAACGCCTTCCTCCGCAAAGAGGAGGGCGTTTTTGTTGATACAATTATGAAGATTTTAAAATTTGGCGGTACTTCTGTAGGATCAGTTGAAAGTATCAAAACCTTATTAAATATTTTAAAGGATGAGGCCAATGACAGAGACAAACCTGTAGTTATACTATCGGCCATGAGCGGGGTAACCAACCTGCTTATTGAAATGGCCGAAAATGCGGCAAAAGGCAGCGACTTTACCGCCCAATTAGCCGAACTGGAAAAACGCCATTTTGATGTAGTAAAAAGCCTGCTGGCGGTACAATATCAAAATCCGGCATTTACCCGTTTAAAAATTCATTTCAACCAATTGGAAGATCTGTTGCAGGGAATACTGACCTTGTGTGAGCTTACGCCCAAAACCCGCGACCTGGTATTAAGCTACGGCGAACGTTGCTCAACCTTAATGATCAGCAAAATTGCGGCACAGCATTTTCCGGAAGCTTTATTTGTCGACGCATCCGAACTGATAAAAACAGATAGTTCTTTTGGCCAGGCAAAGGTTAATACGGAACTGACTGAAATACTGATACGCGGCTTTCATAAAGAAAATGCAGGCAAAATGCTGTTTATCACCGGGTTTATAGCAGGCAATGATGCCGGACAGATTACCACGCTTGGTCGCGGCGGAAGTGATTATACCGCTGCTATATTTGGCTCGGCACTCAATGCGTCTGAAATACAAATATGGACCGATGTTAATGGCATGATGACCGCCGACCCGCGCATGGTAAAAAAAGCATTCTCTTTAGAAGAACTAACTTATACAGAAGCGATGGAACTGTCTTATTTCGGCGCGAAGGTGATCTATCCGCCTACTATGATACCGGCGTTTTTGAAAAAAATACCTATAGTTATTAAAAATACTTTTGAGCCGGAATTTGCGGGTACCGTTATCCAACATCATTGCAAGCCGTCAAACCTGCCAATAAAAGGGATATCATCCATCAACAATATCAGCATCCTGAATATGGAGGGCAGCGGCATGGTGGGTAAATCGGGCTTTAGCGGCAGATTGTTTTCTTTGCTGGCGCGCGAACAGATCAACGTGATATTGATCACCCAATCATCGTCCGAACACAGCATCACCTTTGCTGTTCAACCCGGCAACGCCGAAAAGGCGCGGCAGGTAATTGAGCAGGAATTTGAACTGGAACTAACAGCTAAAAAGCTGGAGCCTGTAGTAATTGAACAAAACCTGGCCATTTTGGCCGTGGTTGGCGAAAACATGAAGGAAACGCCCGGCGTGGCCGGTAAGCTGTTTCACTCTTTAGGGCGTAATGGTGTAAATGTGAGGGCCATTGCGCAGGGGTCGTCTGAATATAATATTTCGGTTATTATATCATCAACCGACCTTGCAAAAGCCTTAAACGCGGTGCATGATGCCTTTTTTGAGCAGCTTACTAAAACCTTATACGCTTTTTGTTTGGGTACAGGCAACATCGGCAAAACGCTTTTTAGTCAGCTAAACGTCCATACCGAATTTTTACAGGCCAATAATGGTATCCAGGTTAAAATAGCAGGTATTAGTAATACGCGTAAAATGTTATTTAACGTTGATGGCATATCATTGGATAATTGGGAAAATGAATTGCAGCAGTCGGGTGAGAAAGCTAACCTGCACGAATTTGTTGCCCGGATGAAAAGCATGAACCTGCCCAATTGTGTGTTTATCGACAATACCGCCAGTACCAAACCGGTTGAATTTTATGAAGATGTTTTTAAATCGACCATATCTATTGTAACCTGTAACAAAATTGGCAATTCGGCAGCTTACAGCCAGTACAAAACTTTCAGGGATACAGCCAGGCAGCATGGTGTCGACTTTTTTTATGAGACCAATGTTGGGGCGGGCCTACCCATTATACAAACTTTAAAAAACCTAATGAACAGCGGCGACAGGGTGCAGCGTATTGAAGCCATACTATCGGGCACCATATCTTTTATCTTCAATAATTTTAAAGGCGATGCTAATTTTCATGATACCGTAAAGCTGGCGCAGGAAAAAGGCTATACCGAGCCCGACCCGCGCGATGACCTGCGCGGTACTGATTTTATGCGCAAAATATTGATACTGGCACGCGACAGCGGGTATGCCCTGGAAGCAAGTGATGTAGAAATACAAAATATGTTACCCAAAGCCTGTTTAGATGCCGAAACGGTGGATGATTTTTATATTGCGCTAAAAGCCGAAGATGCTTATTTTACTAATTTGAAAAACAAGGCAGAAACCGAAAATAAAGTGTTGAGATATATAGGCAAACTGGAAGATGGCAAAGCCTCTATTACCCTGCAAATGGTAGATGAAAGCCATCCTTTTTACATCCTGTCGGGCAGCGATAATATAATATCGTTTACAACGGATAGATATAAAGACCGGCCGTTGGTTGTGAAAGGCCCGGGGGCTGGTGCCGAGGTTACTGCTGCGGGTGTATTTGCTGATCTGATAAATGTGGGGGCAAATTAAAGTAATGAACGAAAATAGTATAAAGGTTTTCGCCCCGGCAACTGTAGCCAACGTAGTATGCGGATTTGATGTGCTTGGCTTTGCGGTTAATGAACCCGGGGATGAAGTAATAATGCACATTACCAATAAACCGGGCGTTACTATCAGTAAGATTACCGGGGATGATGGCCGCCTGCCACTCGATCCGGCAAAAAATACAGTAAGCGTAAGTGTAAGGCATTATTTGGAAAGCATTGGCCGCACAGATTTAGGGTTGGATATTGAACTGCATAAAAAAATGCCTATCGGCAGCGGCTTGGGCTCGAGTTCTGCAAGCACAGTAGCGGGTTTATTTGCCGCTAAAACTTTGCTTGGCGATGATTCCGACCCGGTAAAACAATTGCCTTTTGCCATGAAAGGCGAGGAAATGGCTTGCGGGCATGGCCATGCGGATAATGTGGCACCCGCTTTATTAGGCGGGTTTGTATTGATACGCAGTTATGAACCGCTGGAGGTTGTGCGGCTACCGCATCCTGCGGGTTTATATTGCGCCATTGTTTTCCCGGATGTTGATGTGCCTACCCGCGAGGCGCGGCAGATCATCCGCAATAAAATTTTAATGAAGGACGCTGTTACGCAATGGGGCAACATTGCCGGGCTGGTGAGCGGCTTATTTATGCAGGATATTGACCTGATAGGCCGTAGTATGCAGGACATCCTGGTTGAGCCGGTACGATCCATGCTGATACCCGATTTTTATAAAATGCGCGAAATTGCAATGGGTATGGGCGCGGTAAGCTTTGGTATTTCGGGTTCCGGGCCATCGGTGTTTGCGTTTACGCGGGATGAAGAAACGGCACAGTTAATTACCCAAAAGTTGCAGCAACATTTAACAAGTATTAAAATTGGGTCGAATATCTATGTATCTACGATTAATGATACTGGGCCAAGGGTAATATAGCCCCACCCAACCCTCCCCGGTAGGGAGGGCTTTTAAAAAGTTAACTATAAAATAAAAACGAGATCAAAAGTCTCCCCTACCGGGGGAGATTTAGAGGGGGCTAATATGAAACTATACAGTACCAACAATCCATCCACCCGGGTATCTTTTAAAGAAGCGCTATTTAACAGTATGCCGCAGGATAAGGGGCTTTACATGCCTGTTGAAATCCCCCGGCTGGATGATAAATTTATCAATAACCTTGACAATTATACTTTGCCTGAGATTGCCTTTCATGTAGCTAAAAATTTATTAGGCGACGATATCCCGGAAGATGATTTAAAAAAGATCATTTATGATGCCATTAACTTTTACGCGCCTATAGTCGGGCTGGAAGAAAATGTATACGTGCTGGAACTTTTTCACGGGCCATCATTGGCTTTTAAAGATTTCGGCGCACGTTTTATGAGCCGTATAATGAGTTATTTTTTAGAAGAAGGTGAAAAACAATTAGATGTTCTGGTAGCCACATCTGGCGATACCGGTGGCGCTGTGGCGCTGGGCTTTTTTGGCGTATCTAATACGAGGGTTACCATATTATACCCAAAAGGCAAGGTGAGTGCTATACAGAAGTTACAGCTAACCACCAACGGCCAAAACATCCGCGCTATTGAAATTGACGGCACCTTTGACGACTGCCAGGCATTGGTTAAACAAGCTTTTACCGATAAAGAACTAAATGAGAAATTTAGATTAACGTCTGCCAATTCCATTAATATCGCCCGCTTAATACCGCAAACTTTTTACTACTTCAATGCCTATGCGCAGGCTTTAAAAGAAGGTAAAAGTAAAATTGTTTTCTCAGTACCCAGCGGTAACTTTGGAAATATAGGCGCGGGTTTATTAGCCTGGAAAATGGGCTTGCCTGTTGAACATTTTATAGCTGCTACCAATGTAAATGATACCGTGCCCCAATTTTTAAGTACAGGTGTATACCAACCTAAACCATCAGTTTCTACGCTCTCTAACGCGATGGACGTTGGCGACCCGAGTAATTGGGTGCGCATAGCGGATATGTTTAAAGAAAACATGACCGGGTTGAAAAAGCTGGTAACAGGATATAGTTATGATGATGAACAAACCCTAAAGGCAATGGAATGGATCTATGATGCCTACAAATATGTGGCTTGCCCACATACGGCTATTGCCTGGCAAGCTTTAAAAGACTGGCAGCAGGATAACCATACAGGTACAACCGGCATATTCCTTTCAACAGCCCATCCTGCTAAATTTCCTGATGCTTTTCCGGACAGGATTTCGGATAAGGTGGTTGTCCCCAAGCAGGTAAAAGAACTGGAAGCAAAGCCTAAGCAATATGTCAAATTGGGTAAAGATTTCGAGGGGTTTAAGGAATATTTGTTGGATAATGGATAAGCGGTATGCTCTTAATGAAGTTGTGGCAAAAACATTCCCTGAAACTTAAAAGTAATTTCGTCACCTGTAGTTAAACTTGCGGTAACCCTTGTGCCCGGTTCTTCAATAATATAATTTATCTCTAAATGCAGGATGTTGTCTTTTTGCGGGTCAACAAGTGTTAAAAACTTCAGGTTATCTGCTTTCTCTAATTGGTAAGAATTGCCCATTTCGTTTTCAAAAACCTCTTTTACCATCTGTAGCATACAGGCCCCCGGTAAAACGGGATGATCGGGGAAATGGCCTTTAAAAATTTCGTTATGTTCGTCAAGTTCCAGCACAGCGTTAATGGTATTATCGCTATGGTCAACCGCTATTATTTTGTAAAGGGCATCTTTTAACATGACGAAACCAGCATTAATGAATGATAGATATTTTGATAATGATTATAGATCAATATTTTTTTAGGTTGTACTTTTTCATCGGCAATAATAGCAGGAACTTTCGAATTTTTTATGCAATTCGCAGCCAGCCATAAGGCAAATGATGATGAAGTTGGGTATTCGCCGCAAAGATGCTTATAGTTTGCCACCGGTTTGTCAACAAACAGCGAATTGCTTAATTGCTGATACACTGCATCGTTTTTTATATCACCGTTTTTACCACATATTATAAGGTCAATATCACAAATTTTAAGCGAGTTTACCGTTAAAAACGCATTAATCTGCCGTATAATTTCAGTATTGTCTTTTGGTTTATAAAATGTTTTTACCCCATTAAGTTGTGCCAGGTTATTTGAAGATAGCTCATCTGATAATAAAAAGAACGCAGCACCCTCGCCGCCGACAGTCCCTTTTGATTCATCGGCAAACAACGACAAATTAGAAACGGGCTTACGTTTATATAATCCTAAACGGTTTAAAATAGTAAAGCTGGTATCGGTCATTTCATCTATACCGCCAACCAGTATATTATTGGCCTCGTTTTCATTAAGCAGCATCAGGCTATCAATCAAAGCATTTTCAAACGAAACGCCCTTATGTACAAACGTATTGTTATAGTTATGGCATTTGAATATCAGGGCTATTTGCGCCGCAACAGTATTATGGGTAGATTGAATGAAAGCGGTTGGCGGCAGCATTTCTTCCTGCATTTCAATAATGCGGGTTAAAAAAGATACGGTATCTTCCAAACAGCCATAAGCAGTGCCTGTAATTACAGCGCCGGGCATTTCAACATTGCTTTGGTTTAAACAATCCTGGGCGACGGCGACACCCATCTTAATAATGTGGCTCATCCGGCGGATTTGTTTGGGATCGATGAACGCTTTATAGTCAGGCTCGATAGCTGTTAAGCGCGTACCTATGGCCTCAATGGGTTCAGTCAAAAACCCAACATCCCCAAAAGTATTTTGCGGAGATATACAGGATGCAGCGCGTATGTAGGCCTTCATATTATATCTGCGAAAATATTAAAGATGTACAATTGCCGCCAAACCCAAACGAGTTGGACATGACGTGTTTGATTTTCTGCCCCTTTAAAAATTTGGTTTCGGGCGTAAACGGCAGCTCCTGCATCTGCATTTTAAAGCGCAGGTTGGGGTATATTATGCCATGGTTAATAGCCAATACGGAAAATACCGCCTCAATGCCGCCGCTTGCACCCAAAGTATGCCCGGTAAATGATTTGGTTGAACTCATGGGCGGGAAATTCTTTTCAAACAAGCGGTTAATTGCAATTCCCTCTGCACTGTCATTATTGGGCGTACCTGTACCATGCAGGTTGATGTAGTCGATGTCCGAAGTTTGCAGCCCCGCTTTTGCCAAAGCCTTTTGCATGGCGAGGTATGAGCCGGTGCCGTCAGGCGACGATGCGGTTTGGTGATAGGCATCGTTGCTGTTATTGTAGCCACTTAGCCTCGCATATAAGGGTTTGATTAATGTTTTTGCAACCTTGTCAGACACCAGCACCACATACCCTGCACCCTCGCCTAAATTAAGGCCCTGGCGGTTTTCGTCAAAGGGTTTGCAAAACTCTTTATCCAATATCATTAACGTATTAAAGCCATTAAGGGTGAATTTGGTGATGGCATCTGCCCCGCCGACAATCACAACATCTGACACATCGTTTTTTATCAACCTTGCGCCATAAAATATAGCATTGGCAGATGATGAACAAGCCGTGCTGATGGTAGTCATGTAATCCGTTATGCCTAACTGATTGGCTACCGCTTCGGTAATGCTGCCGCACTCATGGTCGAATACATTTTTGAGTTTGCCTTTGGTGTTATCTTTTATAAAATCAATAAAGAAATCCTCGCTTTTATCCATCCCGCCAACGGTATTTGCCGAAACAAAACCTGTACGCAGGGATGCCAGGTTGGGAATTGCCGCGTCATCCAACGCCTCCTTCGCAGCGATCAAACTCAACAAAGTGGTGCGGCTAATGCCGGAAGACAGGCCTGTTTTAGCAGCCAGTTCTTCATTTGTGAGTTTTACTTCTGCTACAGGGATCTGGTTTTTATGGATGGTATCCATATGGGTAACAGCCCCCATACCCGCCTGTTCTTTTTCAAACGCGGACAAACACTCCGCAACATTATTGCCGATAGCGGATATGACCCCTAAACCGGCAACATAAACTGGTGCTTCTTTGATGTAATTAGCTTTTTTATCGATTTCAAAAGCCATGTTCATGTTATTCGCAGTAAAAGAAAGCGAATTGATTTTTTCCTCCTTTTCAACCAAAAATAAAGCCGATTTGTATTCATCATTCAACACATCAACCCAACCGCAAATACAGGCCTGTAGTACATTATTATTCAGCAAACTGCCGACGTATTGTTCTGTAAACCCGGTATCAAAATGTTCAGAAACAAAAAACGCGTCTTCACCATTAAAATTATTGCGGATACATATTTCACCGATCATAATATTGGGCAGTGTATACACAAACAACGCCGGACTTGGTATATCGTCCATACTTTTCAAATACTTTTGGTCGCTGTCTAAACTGGAGTTGGCATTGGAAAGAATTAAACCTACTTCATTAGGCTTGTAGTTTCCTTTTTGAAAACCATCTTTCAACAAAATTTCGGAAGTGAGCCAGCCCAGCTTGCTCAAATTGTCCATTTTGTAAAACCGGGAATAATTTAATTCAAAATGGCGGTAAACAGAGAGCAAAAACGCAGGCAGGTCGGCATTTTTATTTTCATAGACAACCGCACCATTTTTATAAACGGTGTTATTGCTGATGACACAGCTTGAGGTGATATAGTTATCAAAAATGTCCAATGTCTTCTTCTTCAAAAAGACTTACGAAGTTTTGAAAACTTCGTAAGTCTGATAAGTTTCCCCCATTGCCTGTGTCCTCACAGGCAATCTTCCCGCAGTTGCCTGTGAGGACACAGGCAACGGGTTAGGTTATTTACTAAACAATACCGCCGCATTACAACCGCCAAAACCAGATGCTGTTTTAAGACAATTTTTATAATTTCCCCGCAGCGCCCCCTTACAAACATTTAGAGGATTGGTTACACCATTAGTTACAAACCCCAACGTTGGCAAAACTAAGTTTTCTTTTAAAGACTGAATAGAAACAATCGATTCAACCAAACCGGCAGCGCCAAGCGTATGCCCGTAATAGCCTTTTAAACTATTTACAGGCACGCTTTGCAAATTAGCTAAAGTAATTGCTTTGGCTTCCATTTCGTCATTATAGCTTGTGGCTGTACCGTGGGCCGAAATAAAGTCGATATTGTTAGCAGAAATATCTGCATCGTCCAGCGTTTTATTGATAGCCTGGCAAAGTTCTTCGCCCGTGCGTGATGGTGCCGAAATATGGTTGGCATCATTGCTTACCGCGCCGCTCATAACTTTTACGTTATTTGCATATTTAGGGTTGGACGACAATACAACCGTTGCTGCGGCCTCGCCCAAAGTTATACCACTCCTGTCTGCATCAAAAGGTTTGCAAGGCTCAGGACTAATTGCCAGGAACGATTGAAACCCTGACAATACAAATTTAGAAATCACATCCGCTCCGGCAATTACAGCATTTTCATATTGCCCCGACCGGATCAAGCGCATCCCCGTTAAAATTGCCATAATACCCGAAATACAGGCATTGGATACAACCAACGGCTGATTAATAAAACCTAAATACCGCGTCACTAATTTTGCTGAAGTGGGTAAGGCAATGCGCTCGTTTAAGTCAGGATCGTTAGGTTCTGTTTCCAGCAGGCTGATGTTTCCTTTGGTGGTAGAGATTATTAGGATCGTTTTTTTATCGTTAGCTTTTACTTCACAGTTTGCCAGCGCATCCTGCATTGAATTAATGAGCAATTGCTCAAATTTGGTATAGGTATCACTACCAATTTGTTTATCCTTATCAAATAAGGCGGCATAAAATGGCTCATCAGCTATCGCCTTATCGTCATGCAGTTTAATGCCCGAAACGCCTTTTTTTAATTGCGCGAAGTTTTTGGCGGTAGTAGCCCCTATTGGTGAAAAAATATTATCCGCAGCAATAAAAACGTCAGTCATTTATTTTATTGATAAATATTTTCATTTCGCATTGCGCAATAACGCTATTATTGCTCCATACTTTACCGGTTACGATGGCCACGTTTAACAAGCGCGTTTCCACTTTTACTTCGGTTATTAATTCAGCATTTAGAGGCGGCAATTCAAATATTTCCAGGTTTTTTACCGCAGCTATGTAGCCAATGTCTATGGGCCGGTCTTCAATACGCGCCATATTACCGGCACCCGCGGCAGCAGTTTGCGCCATGTTTTCCATTAAGCCCGCTTCACTAAGTTCTCCGTTGATCACCAAAACGTTATCTTCCGTAACTGTAAAGCTGGTTTTGGTATGGTCATCATCCGAGAACAGCAATCTATCCACCATTACAAACGGCGGCTTTTGCGGGATCAGGTTTAAAATATCCTCTTCAAACATAGTTAGCCCCCTCTAAATCTCCCCCGGTAGGGGAGACTTTTAATTTTTTCATGAATACAATCCACCGTTAACAGATAACACCTCAGCAGTAATATAAGCTGCCTCCTTCGAGGCCAAAAACCCTACCGCATGGGCCACTTCTTCGGGCAAGCCGAAACGGTTTACCGGAATATTTCTTTTCAGTTCCTTTTCATCAAGGCCTTCGGTCATATCAGTTTTAATAAAACCGGGGGCTACCGCGTTTACGGTAATCCCACTACGGCCAACTTCCTGCGCCAATGCTTTTGTAGCGGCAATTACGCCGCCCTTCGCCGCCGAATAATTGGTTTGCCCCGGCTGGCCTTTTAAGCCGGATAATGAAACTACATTAATTATACGGCCATAACGGTTTAGCATCATGCCATCCAATACCAAACGGGTAACATAAAAGAAACTATTGAGGCTGGTTTTTATTACGCTGTCCCATTGTTCGTCTTTTAACCAAACCATTAAGCTATCATCACGAATACCGGCATTGTTAACCAGTACCTCGATAATTTTTCCCTCATTCGCACTTATCCAATTGCCTAATACTTGTTTGATCTGTTCCTTATCGGCAACATCAAATTGCAGTAATTCGCCATTGCCGCCATTTTGTTTTACCTGCGATAAGCTGACATTGGCTTCTTCGGTATTGGTTTTATAATTGATGAGCACATAATAACCCATGCCTGCCAGTTTAGTACAGATCGCCCTGCCTATCCCTCTTGACCCGCCGGTTACTAATGCGCATTTCATGGTTTATGACTTAAAGGAAACCGCCGGATCGTTTATTTCCAGGTAATTTTTTATCTTTTCCAAATCCTTATACTTAGGTTCATCCTCAATAAATTTCGGAAATATTTCCCTAACCGTGTTATACAATGCCAGTGTATGCGGCGCTAATCTATCCTGGCAATTCAAATAATCTATCGCCTGCAAAATGGTCATTAGTTGTATGGACAGTACAGCGAACGAATTATCAATCACTTTGCGGGTCATCAATGCCGCGTTACAGCCCATGCTTACAATATCCTGGTTATCATTGTTATTAGGGATGCTGTGTACATACATTGGGAACGATAAAGTTTGATTTTCGGCCACGGTTGATGTAGCGGTAAACTGTACGCCCTGCATACCAAAGTTTAATCCCAAAATACCCAAATTTAAAAATGGTGGGAACTTTTGATTCAGTTTTTCATTCAGCAAATAATTAAGCTGGCGCTCGGACAACATGGATAGTTTGGTAATGGCTATTTTCAGTTTATCCATTTCCAGCGACACATAATCGCCGTGGAAATTACCGCCATGAAACACATTTTGGTTGATATGATCGATCACCGGGTTATCGTTTACCGAATTTAGCTCATCCACCAATATAGTTTCGGCATGCGTGATGGTATCATAAACCGGCCCCAGCACCTGGGTAACACACCGCAGGGAATAATACTCCTGCACCTTATCTTCAAAAACATCATGGTCAATGCCGGCAGGATGGTATAAATGATCGGTACGGTTGCGAATCATTTTGCTGTCCTTCAAAATATCGCGCAGCATTTTGGCTATTTTATTTTGCCCTTTATGATGTTTTACAATATTCAACTCGTGCGAATAGGAATCGTCATACGCCTCAACAACCTCGTTGGTCATTGCCGAAAACATGGCCGACCAGCCCAGCAGCTTTTGCGCCTGTATAATGTTAACCATGCCTATCCCCGTCATGGCCGATGTGCCGTTTATGATGGCCAAGCCCTCGCGTACATGAATAGTAAGCGGTTTAATGCTCAATTGGTCAAATACATAACCGGTTGGCTGAATTTCGCCCTCAAATATTACTTCACCTTCACCAATCAGCACTAAACCTAAATGTGCCAGTTGCACCAAATCGCCGCTGGCACCAACGCCGCCATGCTCATAAATACAGGGGGTAACATCTTTGTTAATTAGTTCCTGCAGTAGTTCAACAACATCTGTATGCACGCCTGAATAGGCCTGCATCAGGCTGTTTAACCGCGCTATCATCAAAGCCTTCACCAATACCGGCGGCAATAGCGCACCACTGCCCGAGCTATGGCTACGGATCAAATTATATTGCAGTTTCAGTAAATTTTCCTCACTCACTTTATATTGCGCCATTGGCCCAAAGCCGGTGTTTATGCCATAAATTAATTTATTAGAAGAAAATTGTTGCAGGAATTGAAAGTTGACCTTAATTTTCTCTAAAGCGGACAACGGAATATTCACCGCCTTGTTCTTAAAAAGTATATCAGAAAAATCAGCTAAAGAAAGGACGCTTTGTCCGACAGGTATCATAGGCGAAGTTTATAGGTAATATCTTTTAGTTTTTAAATGTTTTAGTTGTTCGATAGACTAACGTAACCAACAAATATAGTAATTTAGAGATTAGTGATTGGTTAATTAGAGATTAGTAAAATTTCCTAAAACGTAACGGCGCTGATTACTAATTTCTACCTCCTGTCAATAAATTTTATCGCCTTGCGGCTTGCTTCTGTAAATTGTATTTTCTGTACTTGTACGGCATCTATATAATTTACATGAGGGCTAACCCTAAGCCTTGCCTGTAAATAGGCGCGAATGCGATTATCACAAGCTTTGCTGTCGTCAGCCGGGACCAGGTGCAACAGCACTTCGTCCATACCAATTTCGTTGTTGTAAACCTCCACCACAAAATCAAGCACTTCGTCCATTTCATTTAGCAGGTCAAATAAAGCGGGCGGATAAAGTGTGGTGCCTTTAAATTTGATCATCTGCTTTTTGCGTCCTATTATTGGCGATAAGCGCAGGCTGATACGCCCGCACGCGCAGGGCGAGTCATCAAATACGCAAATATCACCCGTTTTATAACGAAGCAGCGGCATCCCTTCAACGCCCAGGGTGGTAATGGTAACCTCACCAGGGGTATGTGCGTGTACGGGCTGGTTATTTTCGTCCAGCAGTTCAACAATAACCAATTCCGGCTGTAAATGGCCACCCCTGCCTTCGCTGCATTCGGTAAACGCGGTTTGCATTTCAGTTGACGCATAGGTAGAATATAATTGTATGTTCCATGCTTCCGTAATTTTCTTACCCAGGATATTTAAAGAAAAATCTGTATTTCTAATATTTTCACCGATACAAACAGCTTTTTCTACAGATGTTTTGTTTAAGTCAATGCCAGCATCGTTAGCAAACTGCACCAGCTTTAAAATAAACGATGGCACAGCTACAATAGCCGTAGGCTGTAACCGCTGTATAGTCTCTAACTGCATTGACGGCACACCGGGCCCCAGACGGATGATACCTGCGCCCAATTTACGCAGACCTGAATAATAGGCTATGCCGGCCATAAACTGCCTGTCGAGCGTCAGCATAAGCTGGTAAGTATCTGCCGCCGAGCCGTCTGCGCATTTGAATGAATTGTATTCGTTATCGGTCAAACGGTTCAGGTCGTTTTCAGTAAGCGTTATAGTAACCGGACTGCCCAGTGTGCCGGACGTGGAGGCATATTCAATAATTTTATCTTTACCAACACATAAAAAGTCGTTATTGCGTTGTTGCAGGTCTTCCTTGGTTGTAGTGGGAAGTGTGGCTAAGTCTTCAAGCGTTTTTATGGCTCCTATGTCGATATCGTGCTTAGCAAAAAGCTCTTTATAAAAGGGCGAGTGCAGGTTGATGTGTAATAACAACTCCTGCAGCTTTTGCTCCTGCATGGTTTTTATTGTATCTGTTTGAAGTACCGTTACGCTCATATTATTTCTCAATGATCACTACTGCCGATGCAATAGACCTGATATGAGACAAAGAAACCAAAATTTTGTTTATTCCCCACGAAGTTAACGTAACCTTGGTTTGTCCTGATAACACCAGCTCAGGCTTGCCATTTTCATCATGTACTATCTCCACTTCGTTAAAATTGGTCCCGTCAAGCCAGCCGGTGCCCAGGGCTTTAAAAAAAGCTTCCTTGGCAGCAAAACGTGCGGCATAGCATTCAAATTTATTGGCCTTTGATTCGCAGTATATGATCTCATTTTTAGAAAATATCATTTCTCTGAAACCTGATTCATTATTTACTTTAGTAGCAATACGCTCTACTTCAATCAAATCAGTACCTAATCCTGCTATCATCAATAATTGCTTTTTTTGTGCGAATATAAATCATTCTTTGTTTTACGGCGCATCAGGCCGGAAAGCTGAACTTTCCCATCAAAACCGCCGGGTTAATTCCTATCGCGATAGGTTCACCACATAAAGCCTCATTCCCCAGCAACGCAAATAAAATTGCCTCTTTGGCATCCGGGTTGATGCCTAACGCGGAAGTATCGTTTATAACAGCCTGCGGCAAAGCATCTTTTAAATGACCAATCACAAACTTGTTTCTTGCACCGCCGCCACTAACAAACAGTTTTAAATTATCAACCGCAAAATTGGTTTGTATAAAATTAGTTATCGAGACAGCCGTTAGCGCGGTTAATGTGCTAACAAGGTCTTTCGGATCAATATTTAAGATGCCGCTTTGTTGTTGCGCATGATGTACATACGCTAAATTAAACAGTTCCGGGCCGGTAGTTTTTGGTGCCGATTCTTTAAAAAACGGATGACCGAGCAAAGCATTAAGCAAATCGTCGTTTACTTTGCCCGAAAATGCTATCGCCGCGTCTTCATCATAAGCCCGGTTAAAATATTGCTTCATAGCGGCATCAATCAGTGTGTTGCCGGGGCCGATATCCGTGCATAAAACTTTTGCCTTATCAATATCCGCAGGTAAAAAGGTAAGGTTGGCAATACCGCCGATGTTGAGCAATACCCTGTTTTCGCCGGGCTTGCCCCCTAAAAGCACGTCGCCGTATAAAGCCAATGGCGCGCCCTCACCGCCTGCTGCTATATGCTTTTGCCTGAAATCGCTGATGGTAATTATACCTGTTTTTACAGCGATATGGTCGCCGTCACCAATTTGCAGGGTGGTGTTGGGATAGCCGGACTGTCCATGCAGCCGCTTTGGCGCATGGTATATGGTTTGCCCGTGACTGGCAATAAAGTCAACCTCACCGGGCTTAATATTCCAATCTTTAAGCGCCTGCAAAACCAGTTCGCCATGATAGGTGCCGATATAGGCGTTAAGCAAACAAACTTTCTCGAGGTCTGCTTCCCGCTTGGCAAAAACTGAGCGGACTTCCTGTTTAAAATCCTCCTGGTATGGAATAGTAATAAAGCGTAACAACTTAAACTTTGTTTGTAAGCCATTACCGGTAAATTGGCATAAAGCAATATCCAGCCCATCCAATGAGGTGCCCGACATTAGCCCGATACCTATCTTAACGGGCTTTTGGGCAACGTCAACTAATTTTTGCAGATTTTTGTTTAATGCTAACACGGGTTTAAATTAGGTATTTAAGGTGAATTGAGGAAACGATGTTCTAACCGCCGTATAAGCCCCCTCTAAATCTCCCCCCGGTAGGGGAGACTTGCCTTACGCTCAAAGCCCCCAAACCGCATCCAGGTATCGGCCTTGCGGGCGGCCAAAGTCTCCCCTACCGGGGGAGATTATTCACGAGTGGTTGTTTTTGGGGTGAATGAGGGCTACGCCGTTTAGAGGGGGCTGGGATAAGTTTAGTTCAAACAATGCGCCGTCGCTAAAGCTATGGCGCACGAAGCAAATTTCCTTATCTTTGCCCATTATGTCACAATTGGATAAATTTAAGCGATATACCATTACATCGGCGTTGCCTTATGCCAACGGGCCGCTGCATATCGGCCACTTGGCGGGGGCTTATTTGCCTGCCGATATTTTTGTGCGCTACCTGCGGCTCAAAAAGCAGGACGTAGTTTACGTATGTGGATCGGACGAGCATGGCGCGGCGATCACCATAAAAGCCAAAAAGGAAGGCACAACCCCACAAGCCATTATTGATAAATACCATAACCAGATCAAACAAAGTTTTGAAGATTTTGGTATCGCCTTTGATATTTACCACCGCACATCATCGGCTATACATCACGACCTTTCGCAGGAGTTTTTTTTGAACCTGTATGAAAAGGGTGAGTTTATTGAAAAATATTCGGAACAATATTATGACGAGGAATATAACCAGTTTTTGGCCGATCGCTATATCATTGGCACATGCCCTAACTGCGGCAATGAAAATGCCTATGGCGACCAATGCGAAAATTGCGGCACCTCGTTAAACGCTACCGACCTGATCAACCCGCATTCTACCTTAAGCGGTAAAGCGCCGATACTGAAGCCCACCAAGCACTGGTATTTGCCATTAGATAAATACCAGCCCTGGCTGGAGCAATGGATAGATGCCAAAGAGGGCGAATGGAAAGTAAATGTATTTGGGCAATGTAAATCATGGTTAAAACAGGGCCTGCAACCGCGTTCCATGACCCGCGACCTGGACTGGGGCATTGACGTGCCGTTAGAAGAGGCTAAAGGCAAGAAATTATACGTTTGGATGGATGCGCCTATCGGCTATATATCCGCCACCAAACAATGGGCTATTGATAACAACAAGGACTGGCAACTTTACTGGAAAAAGCAGGAGAATGAAGCGGATAATGCCTGCCTCATCCACTTTATAGGTAAAGATAATATTGTTTTCCATTGCATTACTTTCCCGTCTATTTTACATGCGCACGGCGAATACGTGCTGCCACAAAATGTGCCTGCCAACGAGTTTTTGAATTTGGAGGGCGATAAGCTTTCCACCTCGCGCAACCACGCGGTTTGGCTGCATGAATATTTGGAAGAATTTCCCGGTAAACAGGACGAACTGCGCTATGTGCTTACCTCGATATTGCCCGAAACCAGCGACAGCGAATTTACCTGGAAAGATTACCAGGCGAGGGTGAACAACGAACTTGTAGCTGTTTTAGGCAACTTTGTGAACCGGGTAATGATACTGATGCACAAGTTTTATGAGGGAAAAGTTGAAAGCGAAACCGGCAGCATTATACAAACCAATCCTGCTATTGATAACGAGATAAGTGCTTTATACGATGCTTTAGAAACCAACCTGGAGGCTTACCGCTTTAGGCAGGGCCTGCAAAACGTAATGGATATTGCCCGCTTAGGCAATAAATACCTGACAGAAAAGGAACCCTGGAAAACCATCAAAACCAACCCTGCGGATGCTAAGGAAACCCTGCATAACTGTTTGTTCATTATAGCGCATTTGGCGGCGTGTGCGCAAGTGTTCTTGCCGACAACAGCTAAAAGGATTTTCGGGATGTTAAATTTGCCAACGGATTTGGATACTTTTAATAATGAGATAACATTTGCCAACGCGCACCAGCTAAACCCGTCATCCCTGCTGTTTGAAAAGGTAGAGGACGAAATGATTGATCGCCAAATACAGAAGTTACTGGATAAGAAACAAACCGCCGCAACCGTAGAAGAACTAACCATAATACCCGCCAAGGATAACATCAATTACGAAGCTTTCTCAACAATGGATATCCGCACCGGCACCATACTGACTGCCGAAAAGGTAGCCAAAACCAAGAAGCTGCTGAAACTGACCATTGATACGGGCATTGACCAGCGCACCGTAGTATCCGGCATTGCCGAACATTATGAGCCCGAGGCCATCATCGGCCAAAAAGTAAGCATCCTGGTAAACCTGGAGCCGCGCGAGATAAAAGGCATCGTATCCCAAGGGATGATCCTGATGGCCGAAAACGCCGAAGGCAAACTAACGTTTGTAGCGCCGGTTGATGATTTTCACAATGGATCGGTGGTTAGATGATGTGCAGATGTGCGTATATGCAGATGAAATCGATGTGCAGATATGCAAATGTGCGGATATGCAGATGATGTTTCGATGTACATTGTAAATCGGTGTTGACCAACTCATGCAAAATTTTATACATTTGCACATCTGCATATCCGCACATTTGCACATCCGCAAAGGTCCCGTAGTTCAACGGATAGAATAGGAGTTTCTCTTCTGCGCTATAAAAAATCGACAAAAAACTATAATAAAGTCACTGATATTCAGTGACTTTATTATTTTATACCTGTCCAAAATAAGTTTTCCACGACATTTCCACGACAATATAAATTATTCGATTTTTATTGCAAAATCCAAATAACTGACTTAATTTTGTCCTGTTCTCAAACGAATATTATCAAATCACAACCCAGTGATTAGCTCTATTTAGAGTAATATTCATCACATATAGTGATGTACCGAGGCTACTCTATCTACAAATTAAAATCCATTAAAACGTCTATGGGGTCTATGTAACGACAAAGCATTATTTCATAATATTCTCTCTAGATAGTCTTCTGTTTGTACCCTCTAATTTTTCGGTATTAAAGTGTTTTTGTAAATACTTATCAGTTATTTGAATTGACTGGTGACCTAACAATCTTTGTATGTCGAATGTGTTTACATTACCCATAGTTAATAAATAAGATGCAAATGAATGACGCGCAACGTGTGAAGTTAGATTGACACTTTTATCTATCTGGTAATATTCGGCTATCTTTTTTAAGTTTCTGTTATATACAATTGTGTTATGTTTTATGCTTTTGTACTGTTCCTCATTAATGTTGCTAAAGTTATTGTCAGGACCGATATTAATAAAATCTTCATTTGACAAGAAAGGGAATACGAAATCATTCTTTCTCTCGCTATTAAAAATCCACAAATGTTGCATCATCACTTTTTCAATTGAAGTTAATAAATAGTCTTTCGCATTAGTCAATACATAGTAAGACGTAAAATCCTTTGGGTTTATATAGTAGCCGTCAACTATTAAATAGCCTTTTTCTGTTAATGACTTTTTAAGTGCATCACTATTTACTGTAGTAGGTGTGGTCATTGCCTCTATTTTCTTCTCAATCTGTTCTAAGGTTAAAGTATGAGATTCATTATCTAATTGGACTATTTCCTTGCGTGTTTGTGTTCTCATTCTTTCGAGATTATTTAACATCTCACCTCCATCATCCAATATTCTACAAACGATATTAACGAGATTAATATTCATAGGAATCATTAGGGATTTTTTAGTTTTGAACATAGAATATTTCAAATTTCCACTCTCTAAATTTTTCCAGCGTAATAATAACATGTCTGAGACTCTCATACCATTAGAGAATAGTTGAAAAAGTAACGCTAGTCTGTATTTTTCTAGATATTCGGGTAAGCTTTCGGTCTTAGCTTTACCATTTTCATCTAAAGGGCCTTCTAAGGATTTGTCTTCATCTTTTAATATCTTTTTTAAATCAGTGTTACTAACTATTTTACCCTCTATTACTGGTGCGTCAGCTTTATTGAATTTAATAGATATAAATGGGTCAATGTCAAAATTATAATATCGAGCCTTTGATGCTGAAATAATAACACCGTGTATCATTTTCATATAATGATTTGACGTGCCTATCGTAAGTTTTTTAGGGTCTTTTGCAGTCTTAAAGTAATGATAAATAGACCTTAGTACTTCTTCGGTTATCTCACTGAAATATAAATCATGCCCCTTTAAATATTTCTCCAGTTTTGTTTTAACGCCCTGATGTTTAATTCGGGTTCCATGATTGGAGGTAGTATTGATAATCGAATCCCAATATTTTAAAAAAGATTTACGCCTTTCCGGGACATTTGACAGATTGTTGTAGTTGCCGAGTTTCTTTAGTTCACTTTCAATCTTTTCGTTCCAAACTTGTGCGTGTGGGTTCTTTTTGATAAGTTTGAATCGTTTTTCGCTTAGGTCCCAGAGGGATTTAATGTCATTGTTCTTTAAACGTATTTCTAGCGATATTTTTTTATGCTGCTTTTCACCTTTAGGTTGATAAGAACGTATGTAAAGTGTTGATGTATCGGCGGGTTTAAATTCACCTGATTCTTGGTCTTTAACTTTGTAGTGGTCTTTAATGAAAACTACTTTGTGTCTTGGGTCAGCCATTTTAAATTATTGATTGAATTACACGACAAAATAACGGCAAAAAATATAATAAAACGACAAATCACGACACTAAAACAAAAATAGTAAGTAGTTGATTAACAGTCAATTAAACGGTCCCGTAGTTCAACGGATAGAATAGGAGTTTCCTAAACTCTAGATATGAGTTCGATTCTCGTCGGGACCACTAAAATCAGTATTAAAACATGATAAAAGCCTGCAAATCAAATGATTGCAGGCTTTTGTTTTTTGGTCAAAACACCATAATATGCACTAAATCTCATTAAAAATGTGAGTAATGCGGTGAGTACCATAAATCAAAATTACTACTCACCGAATACTATATAATCTGTTGATTATCAGCCTGTTCATAATCTGAACATCTTGATACCTGTTAATTGCAAGCATACATTTGTTTAACTTTTAATGCTTGAAATCATGAAAACAAATTTTAGTCTGCTCTTTTATTTAAAAAAGCAAAAAGTTTACGCATCAGGCCCAATGCCCGTTTATATGCGTATCACAGTTAATGGAAAGCGTGCGGAAGTATCAGCCGGACG
>Ga0302309_10000483_pt1 | contig 45615 bp, 69 predicted proteins | sample III_Palsa_N1_1_FD_200453 | JGI IMG/M metagenome (GOLD analysis project Ga0302309, IMG submission 200453) | Peat permafrost microbial communities from Stordalen Mire near Abisko, Sweden - III_Palsa_N1_1 | ecosystem: Environmental > Terrestrial > Soil > Palsa > Peat permafrost | place: Sweden...
TTCCTACATACTGCCAATCGCCACCGACATTGCCGGGGTTTCCGTTCATGCTCTGGTTTACATCTGTTGAGTTGGAGTCCGGCATGTTAGAAATCTGTGCCTGATAGCCGACGAGAAGATTGTGCGGGGTCGCGGTGTTCGCCGTAACAAGGTTCGCATTGCGCGTGAGCGTGTTGGGTGCCGGGGCCATCTGCGAAGATGCAAGCGCCAGATTTGCAACCGTGGGGGGAGCTCCGGGGCCGTCACAAGTGTACCTGCGAAGCAGAGTCCCGTCCCACTGCAAAGGAACTTCGGAACCATGCAGCCCGTCAGAAATGGCGATATATTCGCGCCCAAACTGTGTAATTGACTTACAAGTGCTTCCCGGTGTCGAAGTGAAGAGAACCGTATACGTTCCCGGAGAATTTGTCAGGTCTTCAACGTAGAACACGCCGTTGGAATCACAATAGAGATTATTAATTGTCCCTGTGGGCGTTTTGAAACTCTTGGCGTAGACAACTGTAGGCACAAACCCATCGACGCCACCAGCGGGGAACGGAGCGCCAAGAACGATGTCCGTACAGGGGCGTGAACCTACTCCACCCGGCTCAAACGCTACGTCGGGGCAATCCGGTGAAACATTTTCGGGGAGTGATTCCGGTGGTACTTCCGAAACCCACCCCCCGAATACGCTTAACGGAACAGGAACCGCGCCTGTCGGACTAATCGCCATGAATTACTGCCCCAGAGGGAACCACGCCCGGAATTTGACCGTAGTGGTCGCGAACGCCGAACCGTAAGCACCAGCGGGGAACTGCGCCGCCGCGCCGCCCGTTCCTGTGAAGGTCGAGGTAATCGTGGGAGCCTGAACGCCAGTGATACCCGTTGCGCCGGCAATCTCAGTGAGTGCTCCGCCCGTAACATAAACGGGAGCTGCCGTGGAAGCGTTGGCGACGGTTGTGATGGTTGGTGCGGTCGATGTTGATGCGACCGTTCCCGTCCCGGCACCGGGGCGAAAAATCTGAATCTTGCCATTCGCCTGTGTCGTCCCCTTTGCAAAAACAAACGTCGCTCCAGTAGCCGTCTGCGATGCCGCCAGAGGCTCCTCATAAAGTTCCACGCGGTTTGGAGCCGATCGGGATTGAATCTTGTTCGTGCCAGCGAAGGACAACGTATCGCCGCCTGTCACGTAGCTGCCGGAGAAAGTAATGACACCCGAAACGAATTCCTCGCGGTCGGTCACATCGGGTACGCCTTGCAGATTGTCGAATGTTAGTGCGGTTGCCATGTTTTCTCCTTTAGAAAACTCCGTAAGCTCGGCGGCCAGAAAAGCTCCGCCGTGAAACTGGTCTGCGCTGCTTCATTGCTACTTCGCGGTTGAAAAGATTTCGGCACGCCTTTTCTGCTTTAGCGATGAACGAATCCTTATCAACATCGTCGCGGCCTTCCGCTGCCTCTGCACAAAAATACCATGCCAATGGATTGAGCGCCCGCATAACAGGAACTGGCTGCGCGCCGATGACTGTGCCATCCTGATTGGCCGCGAAGTCGGGAAGATACGCCGCATATTCCATCCTCAAATCCATCGAGTACAGCGACCCCGGCATATAGAGTGTGTCATTCTCCCAATACCAGAAAGCGTTATACGGCCCCTTACGAGCGAAGGGTAGCTGCTCTGCCGCTTGGGTCATGGGAGCCGCATCGAACTGCGATGCTGTTCCTGTTTGCCGCTCCCAGATCTTCAACGGAAGAATCATGTCCTGCGGGAGAACCGGGCTTTGCGGCGGCGTCCAGTAGCTCTGCCCATCAAAGAAGTTGCTCCATGTCAGTGCCGTCCATGATGCTGGGTCAAGATTCGCCACAACGGGAAGCGCCGTTAGAAGCAAAGGCTTCTTGAAGCGGCAACTGCCCATGTTGGCGAGATATTCCTGAAAGTTCCGCCACGCCGCAATCACCATCGTCTGCGAAAACGGCTGCTCGTCCGTGAGGATGTCACCCCCAACAGATTCGATTGCGTCCCCCATCCTCACGCGCCCAAGATTCATCACGCTTTCCAGCGAGTCATAGGGCGCGGTCAGTGGCGGCGGCAGCGGCGATTGATTTTCCTACTTTCCTTTCGGCTGTGTTGCGGAACGAATGTTGTCCTGCTCAATCATCCAAGCTGTGTAGAGGTCGGCGTTGATGATGCCTTTGCAGCCCTTGCAGATAGCAACATCGGGGTCATTGACCTCGCCACAACCCTTGCACTTGGTACGCCCCTGCGGAGCCGCCTGAGTCATCCACGGCGAGTCTACGGCGTTATCGCGGCCAAGAACACGAGCGGCCACAAAATGCACCTTTGGGCGAACAATCTGCGAGAACGCCTTGCGGTCGGTCTGGTAGATGTCCGCAATCTGCCGCACTACCTGCTCACAGTAAGCCTTGAGCTTCGCGTGAGCTTCTTCCAACTCTTGCGCGGTTGGTTTCTCGCCCTCAGCCACAAACACGCCCTGATGCGTCAGTGCGTTCGACGGAGACTGCCCACGGCCAAGCCCAATCATCGACTTGGCAAAATCTTTGCCGCGCTCCTGAAGGCGGCGGTACTCATCCTCGGACTGAGGATACAGTTCGTCCATGATGTAGCTGATGGGTGGAACATCGTTGCCGTGGGCATCGCGCACCAAAAGCTCTACGTAGGGGGTTCCTTCTGGACACGCTGGAATCAGGAATGAGCCAGTCGAGCCAGTGTTAACCAGCATCGGCCACGGCCCCACGTTGAAGACGTGAACCTTCTTCTTCTTTAACTCCTCAATCTCAGGCAGAACAGGCGGAATAGCACGGCCACGCGCCACAGCCAACTTGCGCTCGATATGTTCGTCTGCGATGGTTCTCATTCCTGAATGATTAGCGACTGGCATAGTGAAGTTTCTCCGGGCGAATCTGTGTTGCGCCACGAATCGGCAAACCAAGTTCATTCGCCGTCTTCGGGGTTGGTGCTGATTTTGTTGCTTTGGGCCGTCCGCCAATGTTCGCAGCGCGAATCCCAGCGACGGGCATTAAATCCTTGATTTTGTCGAAGCGTTTCTGCTGCTGGTCTTTCTCTTCAGCCTCACGTGTTGCGCGGATGGCTCTCGCGTTGGCAATCGGGTCATTCGTCTTGGCCTTCTTTACCAGAGCGATGATGGTGTCGATTCCACCGTCTCCCGGTTGCGAGAACTCAAACGTGTGGCACTGAAAATAGACACCACGCGAAGGATAAGGGCCAGTCAAAAGCAATCCATTGTAAGGGTCGCGGAATTTGAGGTTGTACTCCTCCTCGGTCATCAGCGTATGGTCAAACGCCGAAATCCACTTCTCCATAATCCATTTGCTGCCGATGTGCCGATAAGCCGGACGCGCTCGATAGCCAATGAATCCATCTGCAAACTCACCCCCGCAAAGCATTTGCACGGAAGGCGCAAACACGATGCGGAAGAGAGGTTCGTCGTAGGGATTGGAGCCTCCGACCCGTTTCATTGTTTCAGGGGTGGGGTATCCGAGCCAGTGTGTCGGCTCAGATACCACCCCATCGACTTGGATGAGTCCACTCACTATGCCTGTCCGAGAATTCCTGACGGGATAGCAATGCCGCTTGCAAAGGCATTTTCGCGGGTCTGCACCATTCCCAGATTAAGCTCGCTTATCATGTAGAAAACGACTGCCGATGCCTGACCGCCGCTTGCGCCAATCACGCCGAACAGAGTCTGACCTGCGACATCGTAGAAATCGTCGGCTTTGGTCTGAATCTGGAAAGCGTTCTTGAGTGCGAGGAAGTCAATGTAACCCGGCAGCGCACGAGGGTTGGGAAGGAATTCCCGTCCGCCGATAGTGCTGGGCGTTTTGCGCTTCAGCATGTCCACAGATTCATCGCCCTTGAGCATTGCCATGTCGATGTGCTGCACGAGAAGCGCGTTCTGCTCCCATGCGGCAAGCTCAGACGGGGTAGCGTGAGCCACCAAGTCTTCATCTTCCACGTCCATGCCCTTCGAGAATTCCATCTGGGTCTGGAGAGCGCGAACGATCTGCGGAGTGAGAGCGCCGTTTACGGCAACGGAAGGAGTGTTGTACTTGCCCGGCCACGCGGAACGCTGTACGCCCATCCAGTTGCCTGTGTTCGTGCCAACCTGATAGTAGCGCAGACCGAACATGCCGGAATTGGCCTGACCCGATGAGCCGGATACAAGCAGCTTCATGCCGGCAGTGATGACGCCAGTAGTAACACCGTTCGCAAGCCAGATGGTATTGGAGAGGATGTCCGAGTCCTGCACGGTGATGGTGGCAACGAACGTGCCGCCAACCGCCGTCCAAACGTCAACGTCCTGATCGTCAAGGAAGAAGTTGGCGTTGTTGACCACGATGCCAACCGTGTTGCCGCCCTCTGCGACGAGTGAAACAACGGTGTCGAGGGTGTTGGAGCCGTCGCCCTGAAGCGTAATGTCGAGGAAGTCGGCAAACAGCTTCGGCGCAATCGAGCGGGTGAGTGTGGCAAAGTTCTCAATCGCCTTCTCGTCCGAATCGGTTGCATACTCAGCCTGACGGGTGTAGCTGAAGGCGTGAATAAAGCAGGTTGTGGTCAGTTGGCCGGGAACCTGAGTCGGGCCAGAACCGATGCCCATGTCCGCGCCGTTCATGTTGCCTACACGCGGCTTGCCGCCACGGGAAGGCATCGTCGGGATGCGGCACGGACGGTCTGATACGGGCTTGACCGACGTATTCTTCTGGATGCGCTTGCGGAGGACGGATGCGGAAAGCGAAAGGTCTTCGAGTTCCGGGCGGACGTACTCTTGCTCGGAAGCGAGAGCTTGCATGGAGTTAGCGATGCCCATAAGGAAACCTCAGTTTCAAGATTCATCCTCATGGCGTACCCTTTTGGGGTCGAACGTCATGCAAGAAGCACTGCGGCGAATTGTGGCTTACTCCGTCAATCTTTAGGAACTGACTTCAGCCGTTCGCTTTGCAACTGTTACGCGAAATACTATCACGAGCCTACTTTGGACTCCAAGTGACAGGGTTTTTACGCCCCACAATGTACGCCTGACGCTTCACCAACATGTGCTGTGGAGTCCGCGCAAGGTCAACCTTCAACCCCTGAGCCTGTGGCGCTCCGGCGATGCGCTCAAACTTCACTGCGCCCTCTTCGGCGGGGAGTTTGGTCGCTGCGGGTTTGGTTACAGTAGTGGGCGCTGGCTTGCCCTTCCGCGCCGCCAGAACATCGCCCACAATCCGTTTGGCCGCGCCCTGAATGATCTTCTTGTGCTCCGATTGAACCCGCTGGATGTACGCGGCCTTGTTATTGGCCTTCAGATACGCCTTTAGCGCGTTCTGGTAGGGGGTGTTGATGGCAACCCGTGCGTTGATCTCTTCGCGGAAGGCGGTGCGTACTTTTCCAATCTCATCCGCCGTCAGCTTGGCGTTGCCGAGAACTTTCTGCGCCTCAGTGACCATCAAACTCTGCGAAGTTGGAGCGATGGTGGCGTTCCACTCGATATCGCGGAGACGGGTTGCAGCATCTTCCTGATTCGGCTGCTGAGTCTGTGTCGCTTCTGGCTTTTTCACGTCCGGCGTAGCAAGAGGCTTATTTGCCATCGTTGTAATGCCTTCAAACGCGCGCTTAATAGCCGAATATCCCTCAATCAACTGCTGTACGGAGGGGTCGTCGGACTTTTGCGGGATGATGCGGTCAAGTAGTTTGAATTGCAGCGGCAAATCTTGGTCTTGGAAGTATCCGACCACAGCTTTTGCCACAATCGAGGAGTAACCATCTGGGTTCAACTCTGCGAATTTGTTGATGGCCTCTGGTACAAGACGCTGGAAGGCTTCGGGATTGGCTTCAATCATGCGCCCGATAATTTTGGGGTCGCCTTGCTGAAATTCGTTGTCAAATTCGCGCCAGAACGTGCGTTCTTGCACTGTTTCTTCAATGACTTGCTCAATCGGCACGGCGTCGGGAGTCTCGGAGTCCGCAGACAGCCGTTTTACTGACTCAAGAACGGCGTCTATGCCTTTTAGCCCTTCGGGATGACGCTTGCTTACCTCTGTGGAGTCGTAGATGGCCTTACGGACTTGTGCGACAGTCTTCTTATCGGTTGTGGACAACGATTGCTGAATAGCTTTCCAAAGCGGAGCGCCGGAAAGAGCCTCGCCGCCGTCAGTTTCGGTTCCTTCGATGGGTTCAGCGCCCTCAACAGGCTCCGCGCCTTCTACCGGCTCGATTACTTCTTCAATGGGGGCGTCTACGATTGCTTCTTCTGGCATTTCATTCTCCCTTTAGAGGATTCAAACTGTTGCTGTTCCCGGCGTACCGGGTGCTGCGGCGTTCTTTGCTACTCCGGGCTGCGCTTCTGGCGCGGCTTCGATAATTCCAGCTTGCTTATTCATCTGCTGTCTAGCGGCTGGGTCTTCATCTTTGAAATTGATGCTCTCACTCGGCGGCTTCATCTGCTGCATCGCTGCTGCCTTTGCTGCCGCCTGTTGCGCGAGGAATTGGTCATGCACGCCTTTGTGGAGTCTAACATTTTGCACGCCCAATTTGGCTTGTTCAATTTCAGCAACCTCACCAATGTTCTGGCGAATCCAGCAATCCTCAGACGACAGATACTCTTGGCACTTCGCAGACTCCCATTGGTGATAGTCGTCAGCTTCTGGCATGAGCGAAGGAAGTTGTGCGGGCGGCGGCGTGTAAGGAGGGTCGGGCAGGCCCGCATTTCTTGCTTGCAATGCCTGTGCCGCGTGCTGAAGGTTGTAGGCATCAATCGCTGGCTGATTGTCTTGTGGCGGCTCACGCAATAGAATCTCCAACTCGCGCGTCTGCTTTTTATATGCAATTGCAGGAGTCAGCACCAAATCAGGGTTGCCGTTCAACTGCAAGAACTCCTGCCAGTTATCGGGCGACTCGAACAGTGTTTGACCAAGTGGAGACTTCGATGCCATCTCGATAATTGTTTGCAGGTTGGCACGCTTCGATGCGGTCGTCTCAGGGAAGCTCGACTCGGAAATATGCGCGTGGAACTTGCCCTTTTTCAGTCGCTCCAACTTTAGCGTGACATTCTTTCCATCGCCCGATGTCACGACAATTTCTTGTCCGTGGTCAGGATTCTCCGAAGCAAGTAGCGCGGCCTTTGTGTAGATGCCGCCGAACATCCGCTGCAAAGAAGCCCACGCCGGGCCGAGCATCCCCATCGCCTGACTTCTATCCATCGCCTGACCACTGGCCGTCTGGTCGGGCTTGGATTGTCCTTCGAGCGCAGGGAGAGCGCCTACAAGCTCCTGCGATAACATCCGAAGTTCAGTGATGGCCTCATCAAACCCTGCTGGGGATTCTGTCTGCGGTTCGCGGTAGAAACTTTCCTCAATCGGGTGGCCCGGGTCTGCCGACTTGAGTAGAACGCAGTTACCCGGTTTACTTCGCTGGTCAACAATCGCGTCATAGTCTTCCGCATCGCCACGGAAGTAAGTGAAACTCCAGCCCTTCTCGTAGTTCTCGCGCTTGGCGTTCATGTAGTCGTTGAACGCATCCTGCACGACCTTGTCCGGCTCCATAAGAGCGCCGCCGCTCATCCCATCGCGCTCTACCGGAAAACCTACGTCAAGAGCATCGTCAGGGCACTCATTCCAAGCCTCTGAGTACGTCTTGCCGATGTACTTGACATGCGCCCCATCAGGGAACAACATCTCCATCATTTCCTGAATGGTTTTCGTGCCGTCCGACATCTCGCCATTCGGAAGTTCTCCGGTGTACGGCTCATCCATCGACTTGTCGGTAAACCCATCAGGGCGGAGAAAGCAGTTCATCTCCGTCGTGAGGTACGACAGAGCCACGCCTGTCAGGTAGTACGATTTCTTCGCTTGCCGCGCACCAATACGCGCATATCGTTCCCAATCAGACTCGCCTAAGCCAGCCTCTCCGGGCGCGATCTTGTCTTCAATCCAATCGTTCTGTGCCTTCGCGGTCAGAGCATCAAGGTCGTCATACAGAAAGCAGTACAGCGCATCGCAAAACTCATCGCAGACAATCGGAACCTTTGACTCCAGTGTTCCGTAGATGCGCGTGGTCTCCATTGAGCGCGGCGTACCATCGGCGTTACTGCCAAACTTAGCGCGCGACTTGAGCGTTGATGTCCAAGCCACACACCGGCCCGAAAGCTCGAACATCCGAGCAATATCTTGCTGAATTTTCTTGATGTCGTTGTTCTGGTCAAATAGATGCCGAAAACCCTCAGCCGTCTCAGCCGCTTCAATATCCTCACTCTGTCCAGGACGGTCGGGGGTGAAGTCTACTGCCGGCTCATTCTGTGTAAGCACCGCGTCAAGCGACCTGCGCCGGATGCGGAAGATGTTGTACGCACCCATAAACTCAGGGCATTCAATAGACTGCCCGTTGCCTATGTTGACGTAACCACCCGCCGTTCCAACCTGATATACACCCGTTCCCCAGTTGGGATAGACGTGCTGCACCCCATCGTCGTAGAAGCGCAAGATTCTATCCATCAGCGCTTCGATGCGGCGGTCGTACACATCCCGCGCCTGATACTTTTTTACGAGGCGGTCAAAAGCATCTTTCAGGATGTCGGGGAGGTCGCGGTTGTTTACGCCGTAAGTCGGCGGGTCATCGCTTTGCGGCACGGAAACAGGAGCGGCTTCGTCGGCAAGCTGCTCCTCCATTTGCGGTTCATCGACAATGGCTTCAGTTGCGATATCTTGCTCCGGCGCTCAGTTCGTGGATTCGCTTTGCTTTGTCGAGTCTATCAACAACTTCCTGCGCCTCAAGAATGGCTGCAACCGCTCTCTCCAGCGTCCCGCAGCACACCTTAGCGCCCACAGGAACAACCGACAAGCAGTAAGGGCAACTCAGTTCCTTCTCTACATTGTCAGCCCACATGGAGGCCATCTGCTCACGAACAAACGCAATCTTCTCCACGCCAGCCTGATATTCAGGGTCGGCGGCGTTGGCATCGTTCACAACTTGATTGAGAGCGTCGTCATTCACAGCCAAAGTCTCGCTTCACAATCCCTAGAAATGTTTGGAGCGCAAACGCACATTGTTCTTTAGCGTACTCAGTGATAACCTGCTCATCACTTTTACGCTTCCCATCATCGAATTCATCGAGAGCAAATTGGTATACGGGAGTCATTTCTTTTTCCTCATGCCCGCATAGCCTTTTGCAGCAACCGCATCACGCCTCGTCTGCGGGTCTTTGGAATCCAGCGCAGCGTCTATCCGCTTGGCTCCCAACTTCTCGTCCTGCGGAACGCCTAACTCAGCGTGAAGACGCCCCGGATGCGAAGTCCATGAACCCTTCGCTCCGAGGTCTACCGTCTTCGTTTTCTTCTTGTCGTAGAGGCCAGCCATACCGCCTCCGCTCTAATACAGAACGACGGTTGTACTCGCGTAAGCAGACGATGCAGCCGCCGAATAACTCAGCGCCCCAGTCAGTCCGCCCCAGTTGAGAATCGTCACTCGCGCAGAGAGGCTGTTGTAGCCCGTCACAAACGTGGTGAAATTCGCATTGGTCGTCAGACCCGCTGCCTGAAAGAACTTCGCATCACAAACAACCAGACCGCCGCCGTAGGCAGTTGCCGCTGTCGCCGCTTCCTGCAAGCCAAAGTCACCAGAGCGAACGAGGTCACCCTGACCATGGCCGAAGCTGAAGGCAGCAGTGATGATGCAGGTTCCGTAAATCGTCGGTGTGGGATTCGATACGCTGGTAGGCGTCACCGTCTCAATCGACGTCCCGCTGCCAATCGTAATCGGGATGCCAGCAACAGGCGACACAGCGCGACCATCAGGCGTGTACACCACACCCAGCGCCAGCGTGATCGCATAGGTTCCCGAATTCGGAGAGCCAGAGATGACCTGAAACGCAGGGGTTTCTGGGTTTACGCCGTAGGCATAGTTGAAAGCGTTGAATTCAGCGGAATACTTTGTGAGTGCCATGTTTTCTCCTGTTTACTGCATTCCGCCCATAGGCGTTGACTCTTCTGCGTGCTGCGGCTTGTCTTCCGAACCCTCTTCGCCGCCCATGAAAGACTTTAGCCCTTCGCCCATATCTTCAGGCGAGTCATGCTCCTGCGTCTCTTCGTGCGTGCCGTCTTCATGGATGCCGTGCGTGTGGCCCGTAAATCCGTCATGCTTGGCATGGTGATGCTTCGACTCAGGCTCGTGCTCGTGGGCGATATGCGTGGTCATGTGGAGCAGGTCGGGATGCTGTTCTTCCTGACCGTCCTTCATGGTGTGGTAAGTGCCGTCGCCGTGGTCGTGAATCTCCATCGGCGCACCAGACTCTTCGCGTTCACCCTCAGGCTTGGCTTCAGCAGGTTGGCGCATCTTCGACATCCCGTCCTGCATCGACTTCATGCCGCCGCCCGGACTCATCAGCTTATTCAATCCCATCGCCATTAGTGGGCCTCCGCGATAGTGAGTGCCTTTTCAGCATCTTCGTACGTGAGGAAGTCACCATAGTTCACGCCGTCCTTGTCGAGCGAGAACAGGTTTTCTCCGCGAGGCGTGATGGTGAATCCGTTGCCAGTGACCAGCGCAGCGGAATCAGGTACAGGCGCGTCCTGTGGAGGGATGATGGGCGTGAACTTAGCCGCATCGGGATTGGCTGACTGGCTCACATACTCCGCGCCAATGCCGTAGGGGTCGCCCTCGCCAGCAAAGCCAGTATCCCAGAATTCGTTGTAGGACGAGCCGCCGTCACAATGCTGCGGAGTGCCGCGCAGATGGTCGGGTGTGGCTTCGGTGTCGGGCAATCCCAAGCACTTGCGTTCCGCGTGGCCGTCAGTCTTCACAGACCCCGGATTCATCTCTTCAAAGGTTGCCATTAGTTCTCCTGTGACTTCTCGCGCTTCATCTGCTCTGCGTTCACTTGCTGCTCAAAGAGTCTCCGCACGTCGCCAGAGTTCTTTGCGTGAATAATACCATCATCCGGCTTAGCAGCTTGCACGCGGAGTTTTTCAACAAGGGCATCGTATCGAGCCTGAATCTTTTCGGAACGTTCCTTCCATTGCTCGCACTTTTCGTCCTGAGTAGCCATTGCACCGGTAGCTTCACGCAGAATAGTGCTGTTTTCATCGCGCACACTCACCCACCGAAAGGCGCAATATCCACAGCAAACCCAGCCGATAATCGCCGCTATTACTGCCGCCCAGACCATGCGCTTCCCCTCCGTCGCTTATTCTCTGCTTCCCATCGCAATACAGCCATGCCCTTCGTGTGCATCGGCTTGTCGCCAAGGCTATCATAAAACTCCTGCGCCCTCACCGACAAAGGCGCTTGCATATTTGCCGTGTGCATTGAGTATGCCCAATAGCGCAGGAAATCACCCACATCGTCAGCCTTGGTCGGCTGCTTCCAAACGTCCTCAGCCCGGCCCGGATGCTTAGTATCTCGAATGAGCATCGGAACGGCTTCGATAGTGTCGGTGCATCGTGAAGAAATAAATAGCAAAGGGGTCTTCAAAGAGTAACCCCCTGCCTCTTTGTCAAAATCATCATCAGTGCGCGTCGGAGCCATCTTTCCCGCAAGCACATCTGCCGTCTTCTTCATCATGGCGTACAGAAACCGCCACCCACCTATACGCCCATTCGCCGCTTGTTCTGCCCACGGCAACCCAGCCAACCGCAACTCTTGATTGATGGTGTCTGCCGTACTGTGCCCTTTGGAGTCCTTTTCCCACGCGTCCACAGAGAGAAAATACCGCTTCATCTGCTTGCGCTCGTTCTCGTCCATCATGCCGACCAACTGACGGATTAGTTCACCCTGCTCAGTCTCCTGCACTACATGGTCACGGCACAGCACCCAGACCTCCACAGGCTCATCTATGACAACGCCGAAGACTTCGTGGAATTGCTTGGGAGCGACCTTTCCCCCTGTACCCCATCCACACGCCGCGTGATGCACAAATCCATCATCGTGACCTGCCCATCTAGGCCACCACGGTTGCACCAACTTGGCCTCTTGCTGGGCCGTCAGTATCAGCTTCGATTCATCCCACACACCCGCGAAATACTGCCCTGCGAAGCTATCGAACGAACCGAGAAGATGGCCGGCGCGTAGGCTCTGCGGTAGCGCATTGAGTTTTCGTCCCTCCGCCGTTCTATCTACGAATAGCTCGAATCGTTCTTCGCTGCTCATCGCGTAGAACTGCTTTGCGGTCAATCCCAACCCACTGAACCATACGAAATTGTCCCACCCAAACATATGCACAAACTCATAGTCGGTTGGTCGTTCTCCGCCATGAAAGCGTCTCTGCGCAAACACCCGTCTCAGGAACTCAGTACCCACACCGCCAGGATTGAAGAACAGCGCCGTTTTGCACTCACCCAAAGCTGTATCAGGCCAGCGGTTGCAGGTGTGCATAATCTGCAACTCGTACTCGCTGAACTGCTCGGCTTGGTCTACAAATAGGTCGTAATACTGCACGCCCCAGAACTTGCGATCAACTTCCTGCTGATTCTCTGCATAAGCAAACACAATGCGAGAACCATTGGGCAATCGAAACTCATGGTCGCCAGCTCTCCAGTAATCACGCAGTTCAGGCCACTCGCGCATGAATTCGTCCACATGGTTTCGCTTGACCTCATCCCAGACTCTTCGAACAATGCAGCCATCCGTGCCGGGGCGGTTCTGCCTGCGGTCGAGCATGATACGTCGGATAGCAGCGCTCTTGCCACCTGCGCGACTTCCGCCACCACCAATCCAAGTTGCTGCATCAGGCCCGGTTTTGTAGATGAGCTTGCCAAGTTCGAGTTGCTTGGGTTGGAGACGTAGCTCGATAGGCTTCATAGCTGCGGGGAGGGAGTCATTTCGGTTCAGGTGAGGCCGCTTGTAACAGCTTCTCAAGCGTAGAAGCGGCGTAGCAGTAGAAGCTAGTGGGTGTGCGCGGATAGTATTGCAGAACCCAGAGAGAATCAAGCCGGATGCACTCTGCCTTCTCTTCCTCTGAGATGTCAGCGAACTGCGTTTGAGGGTCGCCGTGGTCATGGTTCTCAAACCACTTCTCTACTGTGGAGAAATCGCCCTTGTGCGGGTTGTGTTCAAGGTATAGACCGCCCTCAGCCGGAAGCTGTGTCAGCAACGCTGATGCGCGGTACATCTCCAGGAGTTTGTCGTAGTCAGAGGCGCGCACCCAACCGCCGTCATCTGCTACCACAAAGGCGCACTCATCGTTGGTCACGTCCTTGCCATAGATGCTGACATACCGCTCTACTGCTTCAGGGTCGAACTCAAGGGGTGCGCTCATCTTGCCAGCCTCCAGTTTCCATGCTGAATCTTACCGCTATGTGGAGCTTTTCCGCAGGTGTAGTGTTCGCCAGTCTGCTCATCATGCTCGCTCAGAAAGCCGCAGACCGCAGTTGTTTCTGCACCCGTAACAGTCGCCCCTTCGGGCAAGTTGAAGCCGTGGTCATTAGGTTTCGCCATGATGCCAGAGACAAGCGCCTCAAGGTCAGGCTTGCCAATCCTCATCTCTGAGCCAGCGACGGGCGGGTGAGCTTCTGGACGGATAGTTATCACGCCCTCAGCGGGAACAGAAATAGTGGTGAAGGTTCTCGTTTCGTCAGTCGCTGCAACCTTGCCCGTAAAGCTGATTTTGGTGTGCCAAGAACGGCTCTTACACTTCGAGCATTGCGCTGGAGGGTCGATACCAACTGCGAGCCAAGTATGACCGCACGTTACAACCTCACAACGCCAAGCCCAAACCTGCAATCTCATGTGTTCTATTGTCTCATAAATGCGAGACGTTGGAACACTAACTCACATGAGCAATAACAGAACCCGGCCCTGCGCCTGCCGCCACAGCCCAGTAGTACGCATAGCCCAGCGTGTCCTGATAGCTTGTGCCAGCAGTAGGCGTGCCCAGAGATACGCCGTTCTGCGGCGCTCCAGAGCTTCCACCCGTAGGCGGCGTATTCGAGCCGTAGATCGTTGCCCCAATGCCCACGCACTGAAACGTGATGCTCCTACGCGCAACAGCACCCGAATCAAGCGGCGCAATCACACGCGAAATCGACCCCATTGCAATCGTGTCCGTCGCTGAAAACAAAGGCGTTGTCGTGCCCGAAGAGACTTGAATCGTAAGCGGCCCGTAAGGGTTGAAGAGTGGCATGGAATCACCTCAAAGCGATGCTATCACGACTCTAAAATTGACTTCGTAACAAACTGTATCGGCCCGCCATCCTTGCCGGCGTGGTTCAGGTCGAGACGCTCCCCGTATTTCTTGGGGTTTAGCTGCCCAGCCCGCTTCATAAGCGTCTGGACGATGAGCTTGGAGCGCTCCACGTTGTCCCCGGTCTTCTCCTGCGTGCCCCACTCTTGTGTAGTGGTCACAAGCCCGACGCGGCCCGTATGTGCCTCATTTACAGCAGCATCCGCGTAGGTGTCAGCAGAAAGCACTCGTGCGCGCGCGGAACTCTCCGCAAATGCCTCGTTACTTTTCATCCAACGGTAAACAGTTGTGAGGCCAGGAGTTCCTTCCCATTCCGGTTCGGCCCTCATCGTGTCCAGAACATGCTCCAAACCCATTCTTGATTCCACCAAACGCTCACAGATTTCGTCTGCTATCTGTTGGTCGAAAGGGATTGAGGGTCTGCCAGCCATAGGGGGTAAGGATATCAGACAGCCACGAGAAAATAAAGGGCAATAATTGACTTGGCTAACCCAGCGGAACAGGAGAGCTGTGACTTCAGTGGTTTTAGGGCTTTTTGGCGAGAACGTATGTATTAACGGCCCAGCCAATGATCGTGCCCGCAGTTATGCACACGCCTATTACCCAGCGAAAGGCAACCTTGTATCCATGCACTTCTTCGCTAAGTTTCGTCACCTTATCTCGTAGGTCTTTGGCCTCACCTTTAAGGTGAGCAACGGCCTCCATCAGACCACCAATCTTGTGCGCAGTATCTAGATTGTGTTCGATAGGCGGAGATGGAGACCTGACTGGAAAATCTTCAGGGGTGACAAACTCTCGATAGGGCTGGCGATGTTCAGGCATTCACTGGAGGCTGCGCGGCTAACCACTCCCACACTTCGGGCTTCGCCACACCGAAATATCCCTTCACCGGCACGACGAAAAAGGTTTGCGGGCTGGAGATTCCGAGGCTATCCGACATCTCTTTGCTGGTGATACTAGTGGATCTAATGAGCCACTTTCCCGCTTCGATCTTGAGTGATTGTGTAGGGAATTTTTGCGCAACCGCAGCGTCAACCGCTTCCGTGCTGCCATTTAGCGAAATCAATAAATACGTTGCCATCTGTCCTGAACTTACCATACTGGTTTTGGAATGATGAGCGCAAGACAGCGGTTATCAGTCAGCGTGGCATGGGAGAGGCGCTGGGGATGAGCACACAGAGCGGAGGACGATTCCCGCGATTCATCAACGGCAAGGCCATCGCTAAATACATCGGTCCCGAACTCAAGGAAAAACTCGATAAACCCCTTGTTTTTCAGGCATCCGCATCGGTCCCGAACTTGGGTATGACGCTAGAAAAAGTACATGGGTTCGACGTTACGCTCTTGATCGAAGTGTGTGAGTGTGCAGAGAAGGCCGTCGAAGTCGCCAGCAAGAGCCTTTGCCACTCTCGATTCCGGCGATTGCTGCATCGAGACCTAACTTCCATCGCGTCCCATCAGCATTTAGGCCTCCGACAAAACTGATTCGGGGGTGGAGGTGCAAAAGTCAGTTTTTCCAGCACCGCAACCTGTTTTTTCAACGAGGCAATTTTCTTGTCTCGACGCTTGATTGCATCAGTAACGGCGTCCGCGCGGTTACGGAATGTGGACGACTTCGATTGAAGGCCGTCAAGAGGCTCATCCCTTTCAGGGTTGTAATATTCCACGCCATCATACGAAGTCCACAGGGTAGCGCGGCTCTCCATGATGCCATTGGTTAGAGCGTACTTGCTAGACCAAATCATAAATATCTCAGGTGTCTCACTCATTTTCTACTCCATCCTCGCTAGTCAGGCGGCTAATTCCCAAAATCCCGCATAGTAATTGCGGGCGTGGGCGTATCCATCAGGAAGCACGCACCACAACATGCCAGTTCCTAACACCTTGCAGAGTGTACCCATATCTCCGCTTTTCTTCCGTAGGGTGATGTTAGATTCGTGCGCGTGTTGTGAAAGTCGAACCCTAACTCCGTTGACGCGCTTGATTTGCGCGTTTACAAGGAATACCTCAGCTTCCCGCGCAGGCTTCTCTACTTCGAGATATCGCTTCCATGAGGCCGCGTTAGCCTGTCTCGTGCGGACACCCTTACGTGCTGCTTTCTGTCGCTTAGTGAGTTTCATTTCGCCTCCAACTGCTTCTCTAACTCCGCAATCCTGTCAAGCAGTTTGATTACAGTTTCTGGGGATGCCGCTGCGGTGTAGGCCGCGAGTGCTTTGCGTTTCACTTGAAGCGGGTCTTGGTCGCGCGGAATGAACTGCTGCGCTTGTATTATGCAGCGCCATTCATCGCCAATCTTAGCCTCTATCTCGAATCCTGCACCGACTACAGACACTTCCCATAAACCTTCAGGGGCCTTGCTTGCCAGCGCTCTCAGCTCATCATTGGTCATTGGGTTTCCTCTCGGCCAGAAATTCTTTGATTCCACTCGACAGCGCATATTTACTGGACAATACAGTCAGAACCGCATCGCTCATTCGTCTCCTGCTTTCTGGCTCTCGCCCTTGCTCACAGTTCTTTCAGTGAAATCTTTCCGCCGCTCTTGTTGATTAGACCCGCCTTGTTGAGCGTGCATACGACTCCAGCGATACTGCCATTCGCGCAGCCAATGAGGATGCGTAGCTGGGTCTGCGTCATAGCGCCGTGAACCATCAGCGCGTCAATAGCCTTTGCGGGGTGACCGCTGAGCTTCTGCTTCCACTGCTCCCATGCCGCGCTCACGCGTGGAGTCGCAGCCGTAGCGGATCCGCCCATCGCATCAAGCTCGCCAAACATCTTCTTGAGGCCGTTGTGAAGCGGAAAGAGAATGTCTCGTAGTTGGCTCACGCCTTGCTCGATAGCCGCCGTCTTCTGGCGCTCCAATCGCAACTCTTCCTGCGCCTCAGCTAGTTGCTGATTGCGCTGATAGAGTTCGCGCTGGAGAGATTCAACCACGCCCTGCGGGCTGGGTGTTCCTGTAAGTATCAGTCCCATCACTCACCGCTTCCTTGCATCAGCTTTGCCCGGAACGCTCCGAGCGTCTGCGTGAGAATTGCTGGAGCGCCTACGTCTTCGAGGCGACGGATGTAAAAGAACGACATCTGCAACGCCTTGAGGTTCAGCCGCGCTTCGTCGTATTGGTCAATCGCCATGACGTATTCGTGGGCGTGAGAGTGTGTGCCTGTCACCCACGCGACCGCCGCCTTACGCCAATGGCTGAATTGCATGAATAGTGCTGGGTCGCCAGTCTGCGGATTGTCGGGATGGTATTTCATGGCCTTCGCACGGAAGGCAGCGTCAATCTCGGCAACAGTAGGCGCGGGATTGTCAAAACCCAAACCCTGCTGCCACGAAAAATCTTCCTTCTTGCGTGAGAACCAGACAGCCACGCCGGGGTCAAGATGTTCATTGTCGCTGCGGGATACAAGCACAGAGGTCGCACCCAAACGCTCCAACTCTTGCGTTAGTTTTTGGCGCGTGACAGCCCAGCCCTCCTTCCATCGGCCTTGACCCACACGCTCCTTGATGCGGGTGCGCTCTAAACCATCCGGCCACTTCAACTTTGTCTCTTCGATAATGTCAATCTTCGCCATTTATTTCGCTCCAATCTTGTAGTAGGTGATGACCGAAGTCTTTTGTTTGCGGAACCCAAACCGATTTAGAATCTTCGGGCCGATGTCGCGCTTGCCAAGGTAAACATCTGATAGATATGCCGCAGAAACGCCCAGCGATATAGCGAACTGGCGCAGTGATTGCGACTTTTGACGCTCTTTTATCAGGCGCAGAATATGATCTTTTGTCACTTCCATGAAACCGAATTTATACCCTCTCAGGGTGGGTGTCAACTTATTTTAGCAATGTTAGCCAATTCCGCTTGACACGTTTCTACGCATCGGCTAAATTGGATACACGCTCAAGAACGAAAGAGCACAGGAGATGACACATGGCAAGCGGCGTAAAGGAACTTGAGGGGCGCGTAGGCGTTCGAGACATGGTGCGGTTCGACCCATTCAAAATCAAGGTCGAGAAAAACTTCAACCCCCGCGTGAAGGAAACTCTACGCGCCAATATCGACCGCTTGAAGCCCATGATTGCTTCGGCTGGTGGCGTACTTCAGCCTCTCTGGGTGCGCCGCGATGGTGAGGATTGCATCCTGATTGATGGTGAATCCCGCCTGACTGCCGTCAAGGAACTCATCAAGGAAGGACTTCTGCCGGCAACAGAGGGGAAGGACGACAAGCCCTTTGGTGTTCCTGTTCTGTGTATGGAAGGTTCCGCGGATGAAGTCACGCGCATCAAGTATGCGATGACAGCTAACGGCGGCGCTCCGCTTGAGAAGTGGGAGATTGGTAAGAACTACGCTCGTCTCATCAACCTCGGACAGACAGAGGAAGATATCGCCACGGCGTTCGGCAAGACTCCGCAGTACATCGCTTCCTGTCTCGCTCTCAACGATGCCGACGACACTGTAAAGCATATGTTGGTAATGGGTGAGGTTTCTGAGGGCAAGGCTGTATCAGCCGTCAAGAAGTTTGGTTCGAAGGCCGCAGAGCACATTGCGGCGGCTCCGAAAAACGCCAAGGGCAAAGTAGTACGCGAGCGGAAGCAGGAGTTTGACGTGAAAGCTCTCGTAAAGGCTGTGCGTGTACTTCTGGCGGATGCCGCCCAACAAGGCAAGCCTGTCGTGTTTGAGATTCATTCCGATCTCGTCCGCGATGTACGCGAAGCAATGAAGGGCGCTAAGTAGTTTCGGCCTAAGCTGATTCACCCCCACCACTCAACCGTCTAGCGGAGTTGCTAGAAAGCAAGGGTAATAACCATGAACACCTACAAAGTCTGGATGTCCGCAACAAGCACTATCAACACGACCCTCGAAGTTGAGGCGCAGGATGAGCAAGACGCTCTGGAGAAGGCAAGAGATTACGCCATCGAGAACAGCCGCAATGCGGCGTCTGACCTTAGCTGGTACTACGAAGGCTCGGGCGATGTCGAATTAGACGATGAGTGCTGCTGGAAAGCGGACTTGGTACCCCCGCCGCCGCCCTACAAAAGCCCCACGGAGCGCATGGCTGAACTGATTGGCTCCCACCCGTTCACCGTAGTTGCGGAGAAGCGGTACTACCGCCTGTTCGCTGGCACAGAGGATGTCACCTTCACCGTCGCTAACTTTATGGGCTTGAAAACTCAAATGAGCGCGGGAAAGTACAAGTGTGACGCTGTGATGATGAATCCCACCACTTGCGCCAACGAGGTTCTAACCAACCTATGCTCGAAGATCGGGCGTGAAGTCGGCCCCGTAACCGTACTCTAGCCCCACCACTCAAGGAGAAATATATGGACATTGTAAATATGGTCGGTGGAGTGATTTTTAGCGCAGCGGCGACCGTACTGAAAGACGCGTTGGTTGAAGCGGTAGAGAAGAAGGCCGACCTGCGCAGTGCCGACCTGTACGGTGCCAACCTGTACGGTGCCTACCTGCGCGGTGCCAACCTGTACGGTGCCGACCTGCGCGGTGCCTACCTGTACGGTGCCAACCTGTACGGTGCCTACCTGCGCGGTGCCAACCTGTACGGTGCCGACCTGCGCGGTGCCGACCTGCGCGGTGCCAACCTGTACGGTGCCGACCTGCGCGGTGCCTACCTGCGCGGTGCCGACCTGCGCGGTGCCTACCTGCGCGGTGCCAACCTGTACGGTGCCAACCTGCGCGGTGCCGACCTGCGCGGTGCCAACCTGTACGGTGCCGACCTGCGCGGTGCCAACCTGCGCAGTGCCGACCTGTACGGTGCCGACCTGCGCAGTGCCGACCTGCGCGGTGCCTACCTGCGCGGTGCCGACGGAGAGAAAAAGAAGGCCCACTCTATCCGTATCTTTTCATCTTCCCTGTATCCCTTCGTAGTGCTTGCTGTGCTGTTTGAAGATGGGGAGCGCATGGTCAAGATGGGGTGCCTAGAGAAGACACTGGCCCAGTGGAAGAAAGTAGGTATCCGTAAGAGCAACTTGTCCGAGTTTCCTGACGACAAATCCGAAAAATGTGAAGATCGCGTCGGTCTGTTCAATCTGGCTAAGGCTGCGGTTACGCGCATGAATCTGCCACCGAAAGCGAAGGCAACCAAATGACCTACGACGCAACCGCGCTCCTCGCTATCTACGTTTTTCTCGCCATACCTGCGTTCCTTGCTGCAATAGGTATTACGCAGTGGCTGGTTGAGTTTGTAATGTTTGCAGCACACCTCTGGAGGACACGATGAGCGAAGCAATTGAAGGCCGCAAGGTTCGCCAGTTGGTTGTGGTGAGCGATACCGAGCATCAGGAAGGCATCTTCGCAGTTGTATGCGAGGACGGAACGATGTGGGAGCGCAGATATCTCTACAACGGGACGGCAGGCGGCAATAGGGGTTTGCCTGAAAACTTCGCTAACGTCTGGTTGCAGATTCAAGCCCCACCTGAACCAGACAACCAAGACATCAAGTTTTAGTAACCCTCTACCAAGGAGCAAGAAAATGCAGATTGACCAGAATAAAGTCGAGTTAGCGATTGTTGAGCAAGTTGCGGGCGAGCTTATCGAAGCTGATGGTTTGCGTGACCTCGTAGCTAAAACCGTTGAGCGCCGCATTGACAACATCTTCAAAGAGACTGCCGACAAGCAGATTAGCGATGCCGTGATGGGCGCTATCAAGGCAGGATTCGAGCGGCCCTACCGCAAGGCCAATTCTTTCGGTCAACCTACAGGCGATCCGACAACAATCGCTGCGGAGCTTGAGAAGCAGGTTGCTGGTTACTGGAATCAGATGGTGGATAAGCAGGGAAATCCCGCCGATAATAGCTACAACAAAACCACCCGCGCCGAATGGGTGATGCTCAACATGGTCGCTTCCGACTTCCACGGAGAAATGAAACAGCACATGGTCAATGTAGCGGCTTCCCTGAAAGATGGGTTGCGCGCCAAGCTACACGAAACCGTCAACTGTATGCTGTCAGACGTTTTTCGCGTTCGCAGCTTGGAAGACCAGAAAATAAACCAGCAGAACGATTCAAGCTGCATCCACCCGAAAGCCAAGTAACCGAATCAGAACTCTAAGGAGCAATACAGTGCCAGAAAACACGCAAATTGAGCGCGTAGCAACCACGCCGTCAGGGATGCAGCTTCTCGCGGAGCTATCCCGCAAGGTGACAGACCCGCAGGCTGCAATTGAGATTGCCAAGCAGATTGTTGACCTTGAAACCAAGTGGGAAGAGATGCGCCAGAGCCGGGACAGATTCGATTGGGAGAAGTTGGAGCGCCAGGCGAAGGTTGAGTTTGCGGAGGCGTTCAAGAAGTTCAAGGACGATGCTCCCCGGATTCTCAAGACCAAGCACGTCTACTTCGAGAGCAAGAAGGCTGATTCCCCGGCGACGAGCTACTACCACGTCGAACTGGACAAGGCTTGCGAGCTGCTGATTCCCGCGCTTCTCAAGGTCGGCATAACGCACCGCTGGAAATGCACAGACCTTCCCGGTGGCATGACCCGCGTTACCTGCTTCCTGCGGCACAGGCTGGGCTATGAGGAGGAGGGCGCTTCACTGGCTGGCCCTGCTGACCAGAGCGGCGGCAAGAACCCCATTCAGGGCGTTGGTTCCTCTACGTCCTACCTTGAGCGCTACACGTTCTTGGCTACCTGCGGCATCGTCGCTTCCAACACGGACAATGACGGCAACTTGCCGGGAATGACTCAGGGTGAGGCTGATATCCACATTGCGGCTATCCGAGCAGAGGAAGACGCTGTGAAGGTGATGGCGGCATGGACTAAGGCCATCGAATCGGCCAAGAAGTTCACCCCGCCAGATTACCGGGCTATGACTATCTACACCGAAGCGCGAGACGAACGCCTGAAGGAATTGAGGAAATCCAAATGACCACGACCATTGTTAGGTGTGACCTATGCAAAGAGGAACTACCCGCCCAATCCAAGAAGGTTGCCGTGCAGATGGTGTTCACCACGGAGCAAACGGAGGGTAGAAGCACTACCCCATACCTATCCCTTGAGAGTATTGATTGCTGCAAGAAATGTCTTGACCGACTAATCGACAGCCATCCCCTTCACGCCTCTGGCGCACAAGGCTACAACGATTACCAATGGAGGCAGCAATGAGCAGAATCATTCGATGCACTCAAGGCGACGACCTCTGGATAGCAGCACGCGTTGGCCGCATCACTGGCTCCAACGTAGACGCTCTCCTTGCCCCGCCAACGAGCCGCCAGTCCACGCGCAAGGGAATCACCTACCCAGCTGGCACAGAGGCTCTAGAGAAGGCTGAGTACCGCCAGAAGCTCATCGTGGAGCGTATCTACGGGCGTGCTGTGGGCAACGTGACCACGCAGTACATGAGGGACGGCTCCGACCGGGAAGAGTTCGCCCGGATGCTCTACGAGGTTGACACGCAGCAAGTGGTTGAGCTGGTAGGATTCGCCCTGCACCCTCTCTGGGATTGGTTTGGAGCGTCTGCGGATGGTCTGGTAGGCGATAAGGGCGGCGTAGAGCTAAAGTGCCCGGCTGAGACTACGCATGACACCTACGCCCAGGACATCAACCTGCTAGTGGATGAGTACAAGGGCCAAGTTCTCGGCAACCTGATTTGCTTCCCCGAGCGCGACTGGTGGGACTTGGCGAGTTTCCAGCCCTACGCCCCGGATGCAATCAAGCTGCTCAAAGCTCCCCGCTTCCACCGCTCCGACTGGAAAGAAACCATCGCCAAGATCGAATTCAATGCGCTGGAGATGAATGAGCAGATTGAGGCAGAGATCGCGAAGCGTGGTCTACCGCCTACGGTTTGGAGAATTATCGAATGAACGCTCTACTGTAAATTCCTTGGCGATACATAGGAGTCTCGCTCATCATCATCGTTTGCGGTTGGGTGTATGACCGCGATAGTAAGCGCGACGAAGATTAGGAGGATGTGATGTACGAAGCAGTTGCCAAGCATATCGCTGAAGCAGAGAAGGCCCGCCAAGATGCGCGCGAGTTGCGCTCTAAGGGCTACGCCGAAGCCGCCCGCATCGCTGATATCCGCGAGCGCTTCCATTTGAGTTTTGCCAAGATTGAAGAGGCCAGCAATGAACCTTCCCGATAATCCCGCAAACGACCCCGAATCCCCAATGTACGAAGACGCCGAGCGCGAGATTCAAGAGCGCGAAGACCAAGAACTCAGCCGCAGCAATCCCGATTACGAATAGAGGACACCATGCCAGATAAGTCACAAGCGCCCCAGAATGAATCGGATAGCAGTTCCGACAACAGCAATACGAGTTTCGGCAAGATTAGGGCGCACATCAACAATATCGAGCACCCGGTTGACGAACTTGCACAGCGATATTGCGATGAGGGTGCGATGCCGAGCACCGCCTATCGTAACGTCGCGCAGAGTTTGTACGACACAATCAACCCGATGCCAGCCTCCAAGCCAGAGCCGAGCACCCCAGTTGCCCCGCTGAATGAAAATTCTGGCGTCAAGCCTATCAACAAAGACCCCATGACTGATATTTGCAGGTGTGGACATAACCGCGAAGACCAAGCGCAGGAAGATTACACGTTAGGTCGGTGCGGAGCGTGCAACAACTGCCTCAAGTTTGTATTCTCACACTCGAAGGGTTCGCCTAAAGACTTGGCCCCAGTAGCAGCAAGCGGGCCGCAGGATGGCGATACGGAGGTCAGCGATGCCGACAAAGGGTAAGGAATCCGCAAACGAAATGCTGTATTTCGACAGGCTCAAGCGCATTACAAAGTATCAGAGCGTCGAGCAACTGCGCAGGAGAAGCGGCAAGGATTATGGGTTGTCCTTCGAGGAAGCGCTCGAATACGCCTATGAGAACGTGCTCCAAGAGGCTGCAAACGCAATCAAGGGAAAGCGCAGGCCAAAGTTCGCCCAGCAGGACGTTACGCCCCAACCCAAAAGTGAAAGCGAGGAATAGAAATGAAAACCAATTGCTCGATGTGCTGCAAGGAAATTGATGATGGTGAAGTTCAACGCTGCGACGAATGTGGCGAGGATGGTCTATGCGAAGACTGCATGGGAAACCACATTTGCGATTCGGAGGAACCCCAGTGACCAGATACTTTGCTCTGCTCGGGTTGTTGATGTGCTCTGTGGGTTTCATTATGGCAGACCAGGCTCACTTAGTCCGCACCACTGGCCATCGTCGAACACCGTGGGTTGAGCGTTACAGATGGAACGGAAGAGACTGCATGGAAGGTTGGACGTGGGTTGCTTGTGGGTCACCCGACGCTCCACCTCAGGGACGGTAGCAAGTGATGCTCCCCGAACTCAGCAAGCCGCTCTGGATTCCAAGGATGTGACCATGAATGAGCAAGAACAAATCGAGGTTTGGCAGCGGCAGATTGCGGCGAATGTGACGCTTGAGGACTTCAATAAGTTCGTCGTTCCGGCCATGCGAAGTGATGAGACTTTCAAGCGCATGGCCGCGGAGGAAGCGAAGCGCCGTGGCTACCGTGCAGACAAGACGCTCGGCATCTACGTCGAGCCTGTCAAGATGGTTACCACCAAGGGCCGGAATCTCCTCAAGGTTGGGTGGTCGAAAGACATTCTCTACGCGGAGTTTTCGTCCGGCGACACGTACAGCTATCTCGGAGTGCCGCAAGAGGAATTCTTCAAACTCACTCGCAGCCCGTTCCCCGATAAGCTCTTCGCCACCAATGTCCGCAACAAGTTTCCGTCCGCAAGGTGTCCAACGCAAAGCCGCCCCAGCGGTTAGGCTGAGGCGGCAAGATGGTTGCGGGGGAGTCTCTGCGACTGTCGAGGAGGCAAAGAAGGGGTGCGCGGCTCACCCCGCAGTTGCAATCATACACGATTTGATGCACAATGAGGATGTCGAGTGAGGCAGCAATGCAATTTTCCCCCACAATTCGGGCAAGAAAATCATTGCATCTCTGCGCCTCGGCATCCTCTACGCAAATTCCTTTTTCTAAGCTCACATTTGCCGCGCCTGTACCGGGTTCGTCTTTTGTGGGGGCGGCTTTGGGAGCATGTCTGGGTCAGAATACTGACCTCTCACCGAAAACGGGAGCCTTTGGGACTGGTGTGACGGGACGACGCAGCCAACGGATAAATCGACAACGCCCGGCATAGGGCAGTCCGACCGTTCGGGGGCGTAGCGGCTCCCGGCTAATCCACGCATAGCGAAGCGGATTCCATTTTTACCAAAGCCGAAGGTGTCCCCATTGAGCCTCGGGTGCAAAAGAGTCCGCAAAGGACTCCTGAAAGGGTAAATCAGTGACATACGAAGAGCAGCAGCTACGGGAAGAATTGAACCGGGTACAGGAAGAGGACAAGACCCTTACAAAGCGTTTTTACGAATGTATGTCTGGGCAAGCCATTTGGCGGGAAGGCGAGCGCCAGCAGATTAGCAGCAAGTTTGAGGCTAACAGTGAGACAATCCGCCATCTCGAAAAGCGAATTTTTGCGCTAGAGTTTGCTCGCATGGGGGAGGCATGAGCCAGTACGGTCTAATCCGCCCGACCAATGAGATAGCTTTGCGCCCGTTGCGCCCTCGTCAGGAGGCGGCTATCGCGGCCATACGTTTGGCTATACGGAGCGGCAAGCGGAAAATCATACTCATGCTGCCTACGGGTGGCGGGAAGACGCTCATAGCCGCGCATATCATCGCTGGGGCTATCGAGAAGGGCAAGAAGTCGATGTTTACCTGCCCAGCCATCAACCTCGTAAATCAGACCCTACGGGCGTTTGAGGCTGAGGGCATCCGAGACATAGGCGTGATTCAAGCGCAGCACGAGCGGACGGACTGGCAAGCGCAGACGCAGATTGCATCCGTACAGACGTTGGTGCGGCGACCACTGCCAGAGGTTGATTTGGTCATTATCGACGAGGCGCACGAGCGGCATGAAAAGTTAGAAGCCATCATCCTGTCTGACGCTTGGCGAGATAAGGTCGTAATTGGACTCTCAGCTACGCCGTGGAGCAAGGGGCTGGGGCTGGTTTGGGATGAGCTAATTGTCGCAGCGACCACGCAGCAGCTAATCGAAGAGGGTTGGCTCACTCCGTTCCGCATCTTCGCGCCGTCCGTGATGCCAGATTTTCGCGCCATGAAAATCAAGGCAGGAGAGTTTGAGGATAAATCCACCTCTGCGGAAATGAGCAAGAAAACCATCATCGGCGACATCGTGAAAGAGTGGCAAGAGAAAGCGCATGGTTTGCCCACGTTTCTCTTTTGCGTTGACCGAGCGCACGCCAAGATCGCCAGAGATGAGTTTCAACAAGCCGGAATCGGATGCGGATACATGGACGGCGAATCAACGCCAGATGAGCGCAGAGAAACATTCAAGGCGTACCGCTCCGGCGAGACTCCCATCATCGCATCGGTAGGAACGCTCATCACAGGCATAGATGAGGATGTGCGTTGCATCGTTGACGCGCAGCCTACGAAGTCGCAGATTAGGCTTGTGCAGAAATTAGGCAGAGGGATTCGTTTGGCGGACGGAAAAGACAGCCTCATCATCCTTGACCCTGCGGCGAACTGCTTACGCCTGGGACTCATTACAGATATTCACCACGACACGCTAGACACTCGCAAGCCCGGAGAGAAGGGCGAAGCATATGCCGATGAGCCGGAGCCACCGAAGCCTCGCAAATGTAAAGAGTGCCGCGCTATTATGCCGCCGTCCGCTAAGACTTGCCCGAACTGTGGGAAGGTGTGGTTTTCTACGAGCGCGGTACAGATTCAAGACGGCGAACTGACTGAGTTTATCGGCGGCACAAAGCCGAAGAAAGAGCCGAAACCAAAGCGCGACGAGAAGCAGGATTTTTACAGCGGCTTACTCTACATCGCCCAAACTCGTGGATTCAAAGATGGTTGGGTCGCCCACAAATATCGTACAAAGTTTGGCGTTTGGCCTGTTGGTTTAGAGCGTGTTCCGAAGGCTCCTATCAAGGCAGTAAAAGAGTTTGATGCAGAGCAAACTCGGCTGTATCGTGAGTCGAAGAAGTCAGCGCCACAAGTTGAAGCAACAGCATAAGCACTTACAGGCAAGAACGCCGGAAAGGGCAAAAATGAGCGAGGAAAATGAATTGCAGGAAGAGAAGAAGCGTTTCGATAAAGCAGTGAAGGTGATTGCAGACCTTTACATCGGGGAGACGCTGAAATTCTCGGTTCCCCTGCGTCCGGGCGTGAAGGCTGATATCGCAATTTCGGGCGCTAAGTGGAACAAGAAAACCCTTCTGGCTTTTTCAAGAGTCGTGCGCAATATGGCGGAGAACTTTGAAGAGCAAGAACACCCGTTGGCAGAATTCGAGCAAAACTGATGGGCTGGCTAGTATTCACTGCCGAGGAGGGGATATGAGTAAGTTGTATAAACTCGCCAAGCATGTGACCGCGCAATGGGATGTCCACTCTGGCGCTCCATGTATTGAGGGCAGACGCATATCCACGGCGCATGTCGCTGGACAGTTTGCCTATGGACGAGAGATGCAGGAAATGGCAGACGACTTTCGCGCTCCACTTGAGCATATCGAAGCTGCCGTCCGCTACGAACTAGACCGCCGCATGAAGCGTAAGCCAAGATTCAGAGCTAAGAGGCCCGGAGCATTATGAGCGCCTTCGACCCAATCTCCTACATCCGCGACGTTCGCGCTCTGCCTGAGTGCTTCCCGAGCAAGTACGTCACACTAACCAGCATCATCACCGACGCAAAAACCCTAAGAGACATCCGCGAGGCAAAGACGCTGCAATCCCTCAATGCACTATTCCAGCCAGCAGCGAAGGCCGCTAAAGCCGCAGGCGATACGTGGCTGGTGAATAAGTTGAAGGAAGAAGCGACAAGTAGAAAATCAGCACTGGAGGCGAAATGAAGGATGATGCGGAGAGCGAAGAATACTTCTCAGAGTTAGACGACCAATGCACATGGACAGACCCTTGGTTCAATCAGTGCCGTTTACCTTACGGGCATGAGGGAATACACAACTTTGAATGCGTCAACAAGCAGCAATCACTTTTTGTTGAAGTCTGAAGCAGCAGCAAGGAAGAAGGAGATTCAAGCATGAGCGATTTTCCAAAAGCTGAAGTAGGAAACTGTCAGTTCTGTATGCGCGACACCGGATGCTGCACGATGCGCGACCCATGCCCCCATTGTGGCGAATCGTTCGTGGATAGAGAAAAGCGCTGGGCAATAGAAGAACAGGCAGTAAGGCCGCAATTTACTCCCTCTGAGAGGCAGCTATGAGTTGGTAAATGTTTTGGCGCAAGTGGGTACGTCTTCACGGTAGGCCCGGAGGCTTTGTGGATTTGATGTGGATGTTCGATAACTACTGCTGGCAGAATCGAGGGCGCAATGACTCCTGAGACGAAGGCCAAAGGTGAGATTCAGAAGTACCTTCAGATGGCAGGCCATAAATGGCTGCGCCTCCATAGCGGCATCGTGCGCGTTAAAGGTGGTTTCATGCACAGCAATGAGGAAGGCACAGCAGACCTTGTTGTGTTCCTGAAGGACAGGCCAGCGGCGTTTATCGAGGTCAAGGTTGAAGGACAGGCCACAGAGAAGGCGCGGCAAGAGAAGCAGGCGGCGTTCGGCGCGGACATGACCGAGTTAGGCCATCACTATGCCATTTGCAAGTCTGTGGACGAGGTAGCGTCCTTTCTGGGGCGCGTGGTATCGGGGAGGATTTCGTGAAGCTTAAGAGGATAGGCTCATCAACCCGCTACGCACAACTTCTCGGCGTAAGCGATAGGGCCATCATGGGGCTGGGCGGTAGGCCGAAGCTCAAGGTAATGCCTCCCGATATCCGCAAGCTGTGGCTGCGGCAACTGCTGAATACCTTGAAGGCGAGGAAGATAGCGTGAGCTACCAAACCCACAACGGCGTGAGAACCTACCTTGACGGGCGCGAGGTGTGCGATAAAACAGCCAAGGGAAAACGTAAGTATGCTCTCCGCACCGAAGCGATGGCAGCACGCCAAGACTATCGCTGTGCAATCGGTGGGGAAATGCTAGACCTGAGGGATGTCCAGTTTGACCACGAGGCAGGTAGAGGCTCTGGCGGGGGTCACAGGGACGACCGCATTGAGATAGACGGCGAATGGGTCAACGCAGCGGTCTGCGGGGCGTGTAACGGACGCAAAGGCTCGCGGCGCTACTCTTGGCAGGACGGAAAGTATCTACCAGTTAACGGAGGAAACAATGGGCAACTTTAGCTATCGGTGGGCAGTTTTGGAGCGCTACCCAAACGCTTATTGCGCGGTAAGCTTTGGGACTAAAGCCGCTGAAGACAGGTATCAAGTGTTCTGCCCCGCACATGGCTACCTTGGCGACATGGCGTGCAAGAATCCACTATCTGCATGGGCGCACGCTTGGGCATCAACGGTTTAAACAGTAACGGCCACCCATGAGGTGACCGCTCTGCGATATCAGGCCCGACTTACTTGCACCTTCTGGGATGTTCCTGAGGAATGAGCCAGAGATGCAAACTTAGGATATGGGCGGCGCGTCCTGTAAGTCGGTCGGCAGCGGGGTTAGCGTGCTGGGGTCGTCTACCGTGGTCGAGGTCTGGTAGGCGGCAAGGGCGTCCGTCAGGGCTGAGTCCAGCGCCGCCGCAATCGCTAGATCGCCGGGGTCGAGTGTGGAGTCCTGCTGTAACACCTGAATTTCGGACTGGAAGGCTGTCAGGAGCGCCAATTCGTCATTGGTAGGTGTGCCGCCAGCCTTCAGTTTGGCAATGAGGCTAGGGATGGCCGTCTCCAAGTTGCCGATGAGCGTGGCGAGGCTGGGTGAGATGACGCCGAACTGCTGGAGGATGGTGGGTAAGAAAGCGCCGAGCAGGGTCAGGATGGTAGCGAGCATGGTTTCTCCTACTTTGTGATGGAGTTGAAAACAGAAACTGCGTTTTTCCAAGACGCCACAGCCGCCGCTACAGCCGCGTTGAGCGCCGACGCATCCCCACCGCCTGCCTTGTGGTACGCCTGCTCTGCAAGATCGGCGGCGTTTAGGAGTCCGTTGAGCGCGTTCATGGCGTCAAGCTGGGCCTGCGTCAGTTGCAGCTTGCCCGACTGGATTGAGGTTGAGATAGACAATGCGAATGCGTGCGCGGGCTGAAGCGCGGTATTCGCTGCTGCGTCGATGGAATCCACTGCGCCAACGGGAGGAGCAGGGGGCGGCGCGGCAGTGACGTGACAACCTGCAAGAATCAGGACAGCAAGTAGGGCGAGCTTACGGGACATTGGGCGCTCCGGGGGTGCTTGGTGGGATTGTGGGGTCAGGGCCGGTAGTTTTCTGAGCGATGACAGTTTCCTGACCACTCGGACTCTTGCTCGCCAATACCGTCTCCTGAATGACGTTCTGGACGGGTGACTGAATGAGGTACAGCCGCACGCAACCGCCAGCCGTAGCCGCCACGATGCCCGCGAACTTGGCGATGCCGCCTTTGGTGGTGAAGTCAGCGAATGGAGCCGCCATGAGCGATGTGACCACACCCATCAGAACGAACACTTCCAAACCCTTGAGCCAAGTTCGGACTGGGGCGGGAACCTTCTGCCAGTAAGAAATGATGGTCTTCATACTTTTTTCTTCCTCGTGGAGCCTTTGTCAATTCCAGTGATGGCCGTGCTAATGAGCTTCGTTAGCTCTTTCTGATGTCCATCCACTTTAGCATCTACGGCTTGAACTTCGTCCGACACAATACCGAGCTTGCGCCGATTCAGCAGCGTGCCAATGGCTGCTATTGTTCCCGGTACAGCGGCAATCAGGGCTACGGCTACGATGTCGCTCACGTCTTCTTGCCTTTCCGCTCCGCATCATCTTTTTCCAGTTGCGCGGCCCGCTCCCAATATCCGTTATCCCGCAGCAGTTGAATGTAGTCTGCGAGGGTCGGTTGTTTTACGCGTTCGCTCTTTTCAGCCATGTTTTCAGGTAAATCGCATCCTGCGGGTTGCGTGCGACTATCTGATTGTATCTTGCCACACGTTGTACCCTGTATGCCGCAACCAGACGGTCAGAGTCGAGCGCGTTGGCCGCATCGAGGGTAAGAGGCCCAATCTCTCCATCAGGCGCAAGGGGAGGCGTTTGACCGCAGCAGTTGATGGCGTCCTGCAACAGAATCGCGCCGACGTGCGGGCCAGCATTGACCGCCTCATCCAGCACGCGGTTGGCTACGTCCTGCGATTCCAAACCGCCAAGAAGTAGGGGAGTCCAGAAGTTAGCCTCGTAGAACGCCTGGACTGCCGGCAGACGGTCGGACTGAGGCAGCGCGGCAATCTTGTCAAAGTCAAGGGGCCAAGCGGCAGAGTTGATGCCGGAGATAGCGCGAGCGCCAGCGGGAGCATCTGGAACTTCTGCGCAATACTTCTCGGGATCTTCAAACTGCATGATGTAGTCGAAAGCTGGCGGGAACTGGCTCAATTTGAAAACCTCTGAATGAGATAAAAGCAGAAAATGATGCCCAGAACCAAACAGAGCAACAGGACGCTCCCGCCAAACGGTTGCTGCGGCCAATCTGGGGGACGCTCTGGCTGATTCATCGAAACAAACCCATCCAGCAAAGCCTAATCACGTACACGCCACCTATTGCATTGAGCGCGACTACGGAGGCGGCTAGGAATCTCATTTCTTAATGATCTCCGTGATAATTCCAGCCAAGCAACTGACTAGCAAGAGAATGATAGCCCATCCCATCTTCACAAAGTTGTCAATTCTTGCATCTTGTGCGCTCATACGGTCATCTCCAGAGTCCAGGCGATCTTCTGCCTGTTGCATACGAGTGCATAACCCCGGCTTCCCGTTGCCCCGGTATAAGGTCTGCTCGTGACGCTCCCATATATTCTGCTGCCCGTTCGACACATCGCTCCTCCTGTTTAGCTTCAGCCCCACCCTCTCAGGTTTGCGCTATTACTACGCAGGGGCTTTGGTGCGGGTAGTGTCCTCAGTTAGCCCCCAACTTTTTAAGGGCAAAACATATTGAAAGTGTATGCGGAGCTGGTCGCCAACCCCGCCGCTGAAGCAAAAACGCTCGTGCTTGTAGCCAGTGCGCTTCCGGCATCGACATCGACCAACACCCCAGTAGCGGGAATGCTGGCTGCGGCATAGGTGCAATAAGGAACGTGGCCTCTATTTTGGGTGTAAGCGACGGTGAAAACGAGAGCACCAGGGGTCGGTACGCCCGTAGTGGTGAAGCTAATCTGAAAATTCACGTCCGTGCCAACTATGGTTACTCCGGTCGGCGTACCCCCCGCACCAGCGCCGAATGTAATGTTGCCGGTGCTCTGCGCTGTCTCCCCTACGAAGCCGTTGGATTGCACCTGCGGAAACTGTACTGCTGCGGCTCCGCTAGAACCAGTTGCGTCGGAGAAGACTAATATCTTAGTGGGGTTCGCTCCAGTGCCATACTGGACGCACTGAGTGAAGGTGTCTCCTGCTGTAGCCGACCCAGTCCAATACTGGCCGGATAGCCCAAAGCACGGGCTGTTCCGATTAGCCCCACTCGTCGCTGCGGTCACGTTTTCCACCAGCACAGGAGTGGTGGCTGCTGCGCCGATGTACGTGCTGGTTCCGGTATAGGCGTTGTTCCCAACAAAGGTAGGAACATTGAGGGTAAGGTCATACCACGCAGGCGCGACAGAGGCAGAACCAACAGGAGTATCGGAATAGGCGAAGACGTGCGCCGTAGTCGTCGGCCCCGCCAAGCGCGTCGCGGCTCCAGATGCACCTCCGTAGATAGTGTCACCCAGCGTCGTCATGGGGTTGGTGATTCCGGTCGGACACAACCCATTGCCCGGTGTGCAAACCAGGTTCGTGCTTCCGCTTCCTCCCGAGTGCATCGTCGCTGCCTGAATATCGTAGGCCGAAGTTGCATTTCCGCCAAACTGCACGGTTGCGCCGGTGGTCGGGCACGCTGGCGGAATAACTGTGTTCGAGAAACTGTACCCCAGCCCGATAATTCCACCGCCAGTCGTACAAATACCCAGTGGGTCGCCGGGGGAAGCTGGAGCGCCAACTCCAAAGTAGGCGGCGTTCGATGTGCTACCCGTACCGGCATATTGAAAGGCGATGTAAGTGTAGTTGAGGGCGGTCGGCGCTGTACCGACAACAATGCCGGTCCCGGTGGATTGCCCAGCAGCAATGTTCGGCGCAAGGAATTGCGCCATAGTCACGCCTATGTTGCCCGTCTCTGCAAAGTTATTAGTTACATTCAAAGCGCTGGAGGCGCTCCCGGAAGTCACGATATTCAGCGCATCGCCGGTTGGGTTAGTGATGGTTTGACTTCCCGTAGGATTCAGGGCAACGCAAGTTGTAAGCAAGCAGGGCGTGCCTGAAGCATCGGGCCATGTGATATACGTTGCATCCGCCTGACCAGAAGGTATCGTGAGTGTGGCAGACGCTCCTGAGTGAGAGTTGACTAGCGTCTGTATGTTTGTGGGGGGCTGGGCGTTGAATGTCGTCGTCCAAGGGGTTTGGGCTACATCGACATTGTTCCACCCAATTGTCCCCGTCCCGGCGTCTGTCGATCCATCGGAGATTTCGTCGTTGGTCATAATGGTGCCAACGGCTCCCGCTTGAATCGCAAAAAGCCCTTCGCTCAAAGTGATTTCATTGCTTATCCCAGAGATATTCAGGTTGCCGTTGAGTCCCTCGAAGTGGTTGCGAGCGCCTGCCACAGTGCTTGTTACGGTAGGAGCTTCATCCAATACATTGTTGAACACGTTTCCTACGCCGTTGCAACCGTTTGTGTTGCAGCCCACCACCATATTTTGATAGTTGTTGGAAAACTGACCGCCATTCACTGTAATGGCTGCGGCCTGAGGCATATTCAAACCGATGCCAGAGCATCCTTTCACCACAGGCATCGTCAGCGTGAACTGGCTGGAAGGGAAAGTGGAGCCGCCATCCAATCCATTGCTGAATGTCAATCCATTTACGCAGGTGCTAGACCCCGGAACCCCATAAGGGCCAGCCAAGAGATCCCTCAAGTCACTCTGGCCGTTCCAAAAATCCGCTTCAAAAGCGGAGATACTGCCCCCACTAAAATACACGTTGTCCATGATGGAGGACGTGCCTACTCGAATAGTGTAAAAGGCATAGCCAGCATTTGCGTTTGACGAGAAGGCGATGTCTCTAACGTCCATCCTTATAAAAACGGTGCCCGTTGGTATGCCTGCATAAAATCCGGCAGTGACGGTGCCCGACCCTGTGTAGATGAGGTAGGTTGCTCTAGCATCCTCCCCGCGCAAACATAAATAAACCGGCGAGGTGCTATTCCATGTGATTTGGGAGAGATGAGCATAGCCACCGCTCGGGAAGTAAACACATGTCCCCGGGTGAGCTATTTCGTAAGCAAGAGCAGCGTTGATGGCCGCTGTATTATCCGTGCCGGTGGTTCCGTTCCAGTCGCCCACCGCCCCGAAAGAGAGAGCCGAAACACTCTGGCAGATGCCGTTGTTCCATGCGCAGATGGTTGAAGGGGTAAGAGAAGGATTGTTGCATCCAAAAACACCGTCAGTGGTAGGGCTCGCCGTACAAATGGCATTCGGTTCTGTAGTGTGGCTAATGTTGTACGGGCTTGCTGCCAGCGCCGCTTGCAGGTTGAAGGCCGATTGCAGGTAATTCGTTCCATCGCTGTAAACCTGCACAAGCGCCCCGTTTGGGATGGTTATGCCTGTACCAGACGGGCCTATGACCTGAATCGCTTGACCGCCCGTTGTGGCATTTTCCACCACAAAGCTAAAACCAAGATTTAGAGGCGCGATGAGATTCCGCGTGGCTGTCAGGGAAACACTGCTCGTCACCTTGAGAAAGCCCTGCGCTGTAGTTTCGGGATAGACCATCGTGTGATTGGCGTCCGAAGAAAACACGAGATTGCCGCTATTGAGCAACGGGAAAATTCCGCCTGAGCCAATGGTTCCGGTGAGCGGAATCTGAGGGTACGGAACTGACTGTGCATAAGCGCAAGAGCAGAGGCATAGCGCGATGAGCAACTTAATAATTCGCATATTAGCTCGCAATCCTTGGGGAATACATCCCAAACAATAAGTTAGTGGTCTGGTACAGGTACATCGTGACAGTCACACCGTTTACATTGACGAAGGTCACAGTCGTCGGCGCGTTGAAGGCCATCGGGAAGCCAGTATTGTTATCAACCATCGTGTGCGTGCTGCCAGTTAGTAGTAGATAAATCACCTGAGACGATGTAGTGTATGAGCCGATAATCTGCCCAACCTGCTCCACGCCAAGCCCTGCGCTTGCAATGACATTGCTGGTACTGAGCAGCGCGGATGTTCCCGTAGCGGTCACGGTCGAAGTAGCACCCGCCGCGCCTACGCCGCCGAAGATGCGAGGGTTCCATGTGTATGTTTGATTTGCCGTCTGAGTGCTGGAACCGACCGCCGTCAATGTAACTGTCGTGGTGTGAATCGCGGAATGCGTGAAAGTCCCAACAATCGTTCCCGAAGTGAAGGGCGTTGTCAGTGCCAACGGAGAATCTACGTTGTCTGTGTTGGTGATTGTGGCGCTCGCCGGGGTTGCGGTATAGAGCGCCGAGCACGTTGGATTCGTAACCGAAGCGCCCAACTCCAGTGAACCATTGCAACCCGTAAACGAGTTGATGGCAAACGCGGCGGTCGTGCTGATGGTGATAGAACTTCCGGCAGTCGTGCATGTCAAGCCAGTACCGCAGAGAATCGACAACGCACCAGTGAGCGTGTTGAGCGATGAAACGCCAGAACTGCCACTACCGCCCCCACCAACTGAGAAATTGAACGGCCCATAGGTTGCACCGCTCTGTGTTCGCAGTGTGTAGGCATATTGCCCCGGCAGAAACCATGCTCCTGCATTTCCCTGTGCGTCGGCCTGATTCGTGCATGACGCCGAACCCTGCAAAACCACATTAGAACCTGTGGGACACGGAGAGGTGGAAGAAACTGAGTTGTAGGTGTTCGCCGGAGTCGAGCAATTGCCCGCCGTGCAGGAAAAGAAAGATACCCCAGCGTAGGGCAGAGCGTAGACGGGCAACTGCTGGCCGCTGCCTCCGGTTGTGCTGGCGAAGGGGATGTCGTAGCGCACGTTCTGGGCGCACAAGGGAAGGGCTATTAGAAGCGCCAATAGTGTTAGGATTTTCTTCATTAATTGCCTCCAAATAGGCTGTGATAAGCATGATACAGACCGCCAACCCCAACAGTTCCAGCCGCCGCAGGAATAGCATATTTTGCAGCCTTCGTGACTCCATTGCGGATTGCTGAGGCTCGCGCGTAATCCCTCATCGCCTTTTCGTAGGCTTCACGTTGTCCGACACTTTCGGCTGCGTCGCCCACATCACTAAAAAGTGAACTGCGAAGCTGCTTGAACTGCCCATCCATAGGCCCGGACATATCGGCGTCCGCACGCGACATCTTGCCAAGTCCAGATTGAAAGTCTCTAGCTTCTGGATAGGTAAGCGGAGCAATACGCTGCGAACGATTAAGAAGCTGGTTGACGGGCGAAGGAAGTGTACCTCCGCCCCGCTCTGCGAGTTCTGCCATCCGCTGCAAGTTGGCTTGGCTGCGGGTGAGATTTACAGGCTCATTTTGAGCTGCTTGAGAAACTGTATTGAATAGCGCTCCAGCTCTTGCGCGTGTCGGAATCTGCCCGAATGGTATGCGTCCCGGTGCAGCAGCGTCAGTAGCTCCAAGAACTAAAGGCGCAACTTGCGCCGCCGTGCTGGTCAATGTCCCCATTGCTCCGGGATTCGTAATTACGTTCTTTAGGTCGCTTCCATAACCTCCGTTTGGGTCGCGCGTCTCTTCCGCTTGTTCCGCAGCCTTAACCATCCCCGTCCCAAGAATAGGGATGGACTTCAGTGCATGAATTCCCGCCTCCGCAGGATTGCTATTTTGGACGGCAGACTTTGCAGCGGCGATAGGATGTCCCGAAGTGAGAAGTTTTAGTGTTGGGGTATTATCGCTAGTCCCCGTCAGCGACCTTGCGGCTTCTAACTGCTCATCACTGGAATTTTTGAGCGTGCTAATTACTCCCCGCGCTGGAGCGGTCATTGTATCCACGACACTCTTGATGGGATGCGCCTTGAATTCTGCATCATCATCTTTGAGGCTTTGGATGGGGTGCATCACCGCGTTTGGCAGCAGCGACTCGCCAAACTTCTGGATTCCACTTTTCTCGGCGGGAGAATCGTTGCTCCCCTGCCATATCTTCCAATCATCGTTGGCCGAAGTGGTGATGGGCGCGGATTGCCCCTGTTGTGGCTTATAATTCTTCGCCGCTGCTGCCCACGGGTCTACTTGTGCGCCTGCGCTCATTTCACCGTCCACCCATCTTGCGCCGCTAACTGCTTAGCTTTTGCCGCATCGCCGTTAGCTTTTCCGACGTAATAGTTAATCGTAGCAGCGCCCGGAATTCTCTCAGGGCCATCATCCTGCACACCAAGATATCGTGCCGAACTACGCGCTTTGCCAATGTCCTCAGCATATCTTTCGCGGCCCAAATCGACCATCTGACGCATCTGGTTAGGGTTGAGCGTTACACCTGAAAGATAGCCGTCCTTGTCGAACTTAGCGCCAATCTTTTGCAGCCACGGAGTAGACTGCGCTGCCTCTTGATAGAGGTCACGAGTAATGCGTGCGCCTTTCTGAAGGCCCATTGTCATGCCAAGATGGTTCGCCAGCAAGTTGAGCATTGCTTGTTGGTCGTGGTCTTTGATGGCCTTCTCATAACTGTCGGCCATTACATTCATGCGCTCTGCTGAATCGAGCGCGGGTTGAAAAGTCTTCAGCGCCTCGGTTTTTGCCGCTCTATCTTCACGCACACCAACATTCACGCTCATGGGGCGCTCGTAGTGTTCTCCCTCGTCAATGTCATATGCCTTTGTCTTCGGATTCCAAGCGTACTCATGCGGCTTGGATTGACCGGGACGAATGGCAGATATCGTCTTGGGCGCTTCTTCTGGCTTATTGAAGCCCGGAACCGTGGCCTGCATCGCTCTTTCGTAATACTTCACTATCGGGTCAGCAGACGGGTCGCGGCCTTCATTGATGGCCTTTTGAACCGCGTGGGCGTGACCAACCGCAAGCGTTGGATTGTTAGCCGCAGCATCGCGGTCGCGCGCCTCTGAAGAAAGGTTTCCGATGGTCGCTTGCGATACATCGTGCGTATCCTTCTGTGCTTGCGGAAGGCCAGCCGTTTCTTGCGCCTCATGCGCGGACATCGCATCATGCTCACGCTGCTGTGCTTCACTCTCCTGCGCAGCTTCATTCGCAGCAATTTGCTTATTGCCAGAGTGCAGGTCTGCCAAGTGGTGCAGAGATGTCCCCGGAAGCGCAATATCGACGCTAGGAGCGACTGCACGCAAGCCAACGTCTCCGAGTGTCGCCAAGCCCTGCAAGAGACCTCCTGAGAGCTTTCCGAGGAAGGGATGGTCTTGGCCGAACTTCGTGCCTTCAATCTTACTGGCAATCTGCGAAATGCCAGAGCCAGTGTTTTCCTTCCGCGCTTGCTCTGTCTTCAAGATGTCTGTCTGCGTTGGTAAGCGATTCACGGTTGTCGTATCAGTAGGTGCGCTTATTTTAGGCATACCGCCGCCCATCTGAGGGGTTGCCATCTTTGGCGCTGGTTCAGATTCACTTGCAGCAAGAGACTTGATTTGTGGAGTAATTCGCTCTGTTCCGGCAGGAAGCGCGATATTTGGAGGCGCAGGTGCGTCCATCTTCACGCCCGAACTCATGCCGAGATTTCCGATAGGTGGAGGCGCAGGGTCATTCGACGGCGGACGAATAATAGCGGGAGCCGAGGGCTGCGCTTGTTGTGCCAGCATCGCCAAATGTTCTGGTGAAAGTAGAGGATTTGTGAGAGGAGTTGTCATATTAGCTCGGTGTCAGCGCCGCAGCGCCTATCTGTCCTCCCGCCGCAATTCCAGATTGCAATAGCTTTAGCCATGGATTATCACCCGAAGCCTCCGCCGAGGTCTTTAGCGCGTCGTTCGACAGTCCGAGCGCCTTCTCTCCGCCGCCCAATTCGGTTGAGTACAGGCCTCCAAGTCCAGAAATGCCTTCTTGCTGTTTCTTCTGCGCCAAATCAGCATCATTCGTTTGCACGCCGACAGCCGCCTTAGAAAGGTTGTTGCCGGCAGCGCGCGTTCCAGCCGCGATAGCGTTTTGCGCTGCGCCAGCATTCTTTGTGCGAGCCGCATAGAGTCCTCCAGCGCCGGACGCGGCAGCTTGCGAACCACCTGCCGACTCCTGCGCTGCCGTGTTTTGTGAGGCAATCTGCGCTGGTGTAAACCCAGAAGGGTGCGCCGCTTCTGCCGCAAGCGTGGGAGCAAGTCCTCCGTAAATACTGTTGGCATTGGAGGTTAGCCCACTCGAAAGCGAACTGGCTGTTCCCGAATTATTAAGTGCATCGCCCGCTACGCCCTTCGGCATCTATGTCACCTTGAACGCCTTCCACGTCTCCTGCCACCCAAACCTTTTCATCATCGTTGCTGCAAACCCTATGCCAAACTTGGGCGAGATGAAACAAAACGCCCCCGATGGAAAAACCTTCCGCAACGCCTCGTGCAAGAGAGCAATTCCCTTCAACCGCACCACAACATGCGGTCTGCGGTCGCAAATCATCACGAGTTCGGGAACCATCTTCACTCCGCACATCATAATCGGCGTATCTTCCTCATCTACAACAACAAAGGCGTGCTGTAAGTCCTTCGGAAAGCCATCGTCAAAGTTCAGTTGCAACTCATTGTATATCGCTTCCAAAATAGGCAGGTCGCGGGCTTCTAGCGGGCGCGTGGTCATACCTTACCCCGCTGCGGTGGTTTGCTGCCGCGATATGGAATTGGCCCGAAGCCGCTGAGTCCAGAACCGGGGCGTCCAGTACCACCACCCTGCGATGTTCCACGTGGAACACTCACGCCGCCCGTCACTGGCATGGGCGTTGTGCCACCGTGGAAAACTGGAGTCGTGTTGCTGCTCGTCGGGTAGGAAGCGAACGCCTGAAAGTAAAGTTTTTGGCTTCCCGTCGCAAGATTTATCTCCCGCGATGGGCCGCTGTACTCAGGGAAGGGGTTGGTCATCTGCGGACTCTCGGAAGATTCCACATGATAGGTGCAGCCCTGATAGAAGTCTGCTCCGTGCGCGATGGAAACATGATGCCCGACCCCCGTAGGCGTGACTGTCACTGACTGTAGCGGCGGCGGGGGGTGTGGGGTTCCTTCGAGACTCGAATTTGTCTGCTGGGCTACTTGCTTCGTGTTCGTGTGCAGGTCAGAAACTAGTTCGTGAAGACGCGCCCCAAACTCAGGGTGCCCCTCCAGCTTGAGGGTGCGTATCCAATCGAGATTGCGCGGAGTTTCCGGCATTATTTGTTCGCTCCGGTGATTTTAAGTTTTGCATCTGCAATGAACGCTGTAAGCCGTGTCATTTTGAAGCTGTTGTCCGTCCCTTCAGTGGGAAACGAGGCAATCTTGATGGCGATTCTGTCGCCAGTGCATTGACCGCCGCCAAACTCTCTGTCCTTGAAATAGTTCGGGGTGAGAGTACGAGTTGTGGATAACTTCCACAATCTTTGTAGGGAATCAGAATAGTAACTGCACGTTACTTTGCCGACACCTTGCACGTAGATTCTCAGGTAGGCAAGCAAAATACGAAGCCCCTTGAGTTGCAACGCCTGCGCCTTTTCAGGATCAAGGAAAAAGTAGGTGACGTAGTAAGGTTGCACGAGTCCAAAGTCCTCATCCGTGAGAAGTGCCGGGTTCAGTGTGTAGATATTTCCGAACCCCGCCGATTCGCCGTAAGCCTGTCCATTGCCGCCCAACATCACCAACGTCAGCGCCGCTCCGTTCGATCGATACATCCGCACCGCGCCGTTCATCGGAAGGTTCCACGGCGCCCACTTGCGCGAATTGTCTGTCGCAATCAGCTTTCCAGCAAATGACGGGTGGAACGGCGGCGAACCAGCAATCGCTGAGGCTGAGTTGAGGTTGCGATAGTTCAGCACGTAGATTTTATTCGGAGCCGTAGCAGCACCAATGGGTACGCCGAACATCAGCAGCCGCTGTACGGGGTCATTCAAACCCCAGACTGTCAGCGCCGCGTCCATGTTGATTTGGATGGCCGTATTGCTCTTGGTAGGGTCATACCAGTTTGGCTGAATCTCTTGGCTGATTTTTTCAACAGTTCCCCCGCCGAAGATAACCGCTCCGCCTTCGGTGGGCCATGCCATCCAATCATCCCCACCCGATGAAGTAACGTCATCCGCTTGCGAGTGAGTGAGGCTGATAGCCGAGAGAATTCCGCAATCCGCAGAGACTTCATTGACCTGCCAGCCCGAAGGCTCGGTGACGCCGCTGCCGGTGGTTTCGTGCAACCGTCCCGAAGGGGCTTGTGTGAGCAAATAGAGCGTATCGCGGAGGATGCCTATGTCCATCAGCTTAGATGGGTCATTGTTGGGGCCAAACTGCCCCGACACGCCATCGACTCCCTCTGGGTTGTTGAGATACGAGCCATATGCCAACTCATCCGTGTAGGGCGTTTCTGAGTCGATGAGCATTGTCTCGGATAGCGTGGCCTGACCGCTGAAGATTTGATAATAGAGAACCGTGTCAGGCGGTATGCTGTCTGGTGTTGGCAAGTTAAATTCTTGCTGATACCATCCGGTTTTTGTGAAATTAATTATCGCTTGCGTCTGAAATCCAGTTACGGGGCTTGTGATGGTTGCAACAAAACTCCCCGGCGACTGCACAACAAGGTAGCACCTAAAAATATAGGTCACACCCGTTGGGTCATCGTCTACAATCCCAATCGGAGCGCCATAGGCATCTTCATAGAATCCCTGAGATAGCCCAGCCGTTCCAAGCGCGGCGTTCATGTTCCACGCCTGACCACCAAACCTGCCTGCAACAAGAGAGCCGCCGTTACCTGTTATAGTCCAACCCAGTGGCACAGTAGGCGCTAGAGCAGAAGCGCCACCACCAAATCCCATATTGAGCAGGTTGTTGATGATGTTTCTTTGGCCCCACGTTAGCAGACGCGATTCGTAAGCGCCAAAGCCCAAAGCCCCATCGAGCTTTATCTGATTTGCCAAAGTGTTACCGGGAATAGATATGCCGAGCGCCGCGTAGAGCGTATTGTCTGAGAAATCCAGAACAACAGAGGTCGTGGTGTTGTCGTTTACCTGCGTGGAAGTGCCGATAATCTGGCCTTCCGTCTGTGGTGTTTGCGGAATATAAAAGAACGGCGGCAACTCACCCGGCACATTCGGTTGCGCTCCCGTAAATGCAAGGATTCTCGCCTTAACATACGAAGGCCCGATAGGAATATTCGTTACCGATAGATATTGTCCTCCGTTCGCAATAATGGTGACGGGTGGAGATGGTGCGGGAATTGCTCCCTCGTCCGTCAACCAAAGCACCTCCATCAAGTGAAGCCCCGGCGCTGCTTGTCCAAAGGGTGTCACAGTTCCTATCGCAGTCGTCGCTCCGTTCGGCCCATACTGCCTATATATGAACTGCGTTGGAGAAATAACCCCCGTCACATAGAAAGTTCCCTCCCACGCAAAACCCACAGTGCCCGTTGTCCACCTTCCATCGGAGTAGGAAACCGCCACATAGAAAGTCGTCGGGGTCGGGGCGGATTCCACGTTGAAGTAGGTCGGTGTCGGTGTGTTGTCAGGAATCGGCCACGCAATAGTGATATTTCCTGTGCTTCCTGTTGCGTTGATAACGTCTGGGTCAACTGCTGTGATGGGAGTTTGAATGTAGGTGATCTGGTTTGGCGAGGGAACGGTATCGACCGTAAATGTTCCATTGAAACTAAATGCAGTTGTTCCTGTTGCGGTTGTGACTCCCGCAATCTGAACGACACTGCCCGGATTCAGGTTGTGACTCGCTGTTGTGGTGATTGTAGTTTTACCAGCCGACCACTGCGCTTCAGCAATCGTGGTAATGACACCCGGCTCGACTCCAACAATAGAAACCGATATGCCCGGAACAAGCCCATGTGGCTCTGTCGTTGTCACCAAAGCTAGACCGGGTTCCGTCTCATTGTTGATGACGATAGAGCTAACGAAGGCAACTGTACCCGTACCAGATAGTGTGTAGTAGACAGTCACCGCAAAAGGCTGACCGATGAAGACGCGCGAAGTATCTGTAACGACCGCCATAGAAAAACCGAAGGTCGGGTCGTTCACGATAGCCGGAGTCAGCGCCGCTCCCCACTGGTCGCCCGCGCTTCCATAAGTCACCGTATTGTAAGAAGTGGTGAATGGAGTTCCCGGCGTTTTAGCTGTTCCGAGTAGACCACTGCCATTCCAGAGAGCGGCCTGCGAGAGATAGCTTGTTGTAGCGAATTGCGAGATGAGAACCGCGCTGATGGTGACGCCAAGAATTGTCGCGGCTGAAGGAATGGTGAAACCTAGCCCCGCAACGGTCATATCGCCCAAAGCCGTGGTCACTGGCTCGAAGTGAGTGCGGAACTGAGTTCCTACATACTGCCAATCGCCACCGACATTGCCGGGGTTTCCGTTCATGCTCTGGTTTACATCTGTTGAGTTGGAGTCCGGCATGTTAGAAATCTGTGCCTGATAGCCGACGAGAAGATTGTGCGGTGCAGCGGTGTTCGCCGTTACAAGGTTGGCATTTCGCGTCAGCGTGTTAGGCGTTGCTGCCATCTGCGATGAAGCCAGAGCAAGATTGGCAATCGTAGGCGGCGCACCGGGGCCATCGCAGGTGTAACGCCGCAGCAAATTCCCGTCCCACTGCAAAGGAACTTCAGCACCGTGTAGCCCGTCTGAAATAGCAATGTACTCGCGCCCAAACTGCGTGATGGATTTGCAGGTGCTTCCGGGCGTCGAAGTGAAGAGAACCGTGTAGGTTCCCGGTGATACAATCAAATCCTCAACGTAAAACACGCCATTCGAGTCAAAGTAGAGGTTTTGAATGATGCCCGTGGGCAGTTTGAAGCTCTTGGCATAGACAACCGTAGGAATAAGTCCATTGACGCCGCCAGCGGGGAACGGAGCGCCAAGAATGATGTCTGTACAGGGACGCGAACCTACTTCTCCCGGAGCAAAGGCCACATCGGGGCAATCCGGTGAAACATTTTCGGGGAGAGATTCCGGTGGTACTTCCGAAACCCACCCCCCGAACACGCTTAACGGAACAGGAACCGCGCCTGTCGGACTAATCGCCATTTACTGCCCCAGAGGAAACCACGCCCGGAATTTGACCGTAGTGGTCGCGAACGCCGAACCGTAAGCACCAGCGGGGAACTGCGCCGCCGCGCCGCCCGTTCCTGTGAAGGTCGAGGTAATCGTAGGAGCCTGAACGCCAGTGATGCCCGTTGCTCCCACCGTCTCAGAGAGAGCACCAGCCGCTACGCCGAGAGGAGTTGTGACACCACCGCTCGACGTGGTGATGGTTGGCGCGGTCGATGTTGATGCGACCGTTCCCGTCCCGGCTCCGGGCCGGAAAATCTGAATCTTTCCGTTGGCCTGTGTCGTGCCCTTCGCAAAAACAAACGTCGCTCCAGTAGCCGTCTGTGATGCTGCAAGGGGCTCCTCGTAAAGCTCCACACGATTTGGGGCCGAGCGCGACTGAATCTTGTTCGTTCCAGCGAAGGACAACGTATCTCCGCCCGTCACATAGCTTCCAGAGAAAGTAATGACACCCGAAACAAATTCCTCGCGGTCGGTCACATCGGGTACGCCTTGCAGATTGTCGAATGTTAGTGCGGTTGCCATAATTCTCCTTTTAGAAAACTCCGTACGATCTACGGCCAGAAAAGCTCCGCCGTGAAACTGGTCTGCGCTGCTTCATTGCTACTTCGCGGTTAAAAAGATTTCGGCACGCCTTTTCTGCCTTAGCGATGAACGAATCCTTATCAACATCGTCGCGGCCTTCCGCTGCTTCTGCACAAAAATACCATGCCAGCGGATTGAGCGCCCGCATAACGGGAACTGGTTGCGCTCCGATGACTGTGCCGTCTTGATTGGCTGCGAAGTCGGGAAGGTATGCCGCATATTCCATCCTTAAATCCATCGAATACAGCGAGCCTGGCATATAGAGTGTGTCATTCTCCCAATACCAGAAAGCGTTGTACGGCCCCTTGCGTGCGAATGGCAATTGCTCTGCCGCTTGTGTCATGGGAGCCGCGTCGAACTGCGATGCTGTACCAGTCTGCCGCTCCCAAATCTTCAACGGAAGAATCATGTCCTGCGGAAGAACAGGGCATTGCGGAGGTGTCCAGTAGCTCACACCATCAAAGAAGTTGCTCCATGTCAGCGCCGTCCATGACGCAGGGTCAAGATTCGCCACAACAGGCAAAGCAGTGAGCAGCAGCGGCTTTTTGAAGCGGCAACTGCCCATGTTGGCGAGATATTCCTGAAAGTTACGCCATGCTGCAATCACCATCGTCTGCGAAAACGGCTGCTCGTTTGTTAGGATGTCACCCCCAACAGATTCGATTGCGTCCCCCATCCTCACGCGCCCAAGATTCATCACGCTTTCCA
>Ga0302309_10000486_pt1 | contig 45455 bp, 29 predicted proteins | sample III_Palsa_N1_1_FD_200453 | JGI IMG/M metagenome (GOLD analysis project Ga0302309, IMG submission 200453) | Peat permafrost microbial communities from Stordalen Mire near Abisko, Sweden - III_Palsa_N1_1 | ecosystem: Environmental > Terrestrial > Soil > Palsa > Peat permafrost | place: Sweden...
CCTTTCCAGCTCGACATTCCAGCGCGGAAAACCGATCCCCGGCATACCCTCTGAAAGGGTACTCGCCAGAGGTGTGATCTTCCAACGGGCTACAGCCGCAATTGCATTCAGGTGGCGGGGATTATGGTGCAAGAGGAAGCCGGTCACCTGGCTTTGCTCTACGGCCAGTTGAAGACGGCGAGAGACCGTAAGACCTATCTCCGGTGTTTCTCCGATAACAGCGGCCAATCCCTCACATTTGAGCGCTTCTTCCATGGCCCAAAACACTTCCTTTTCTCGTTTCAAATCCAGGAAGATGACCCGGTCGGGCTCTATGCCGAAAGCCTTCAACGCCGGAGGGAAAACCTTCCTGCCCGAACTGATCCAGACGCAGGCGCCACCGCTCCCCATAAGCGCTCCGGTCAATCCGGCGACAAAACCCCCGGCCGCGGCCGCGTTTTCCGCCCCGGTACTTACAAATTCATGGATGGCGCCCGTAGGGAACACCGCATTGGGAAAAGCATGGGTGACCGGCCCCAGGCCCACATCGATCACGCTGACTGAAGTAGGCTTAAACCCTTGCAACAGAAGAATGTCCTTCCGCAGTTGCATAATAATATCTTCTTTTGTTGCGGGCATGGGGATTGCTCAAATATTTAGCAATATTACTAAATAAATTAGTATTCCGGAGGTGCCCCGGATTATATTTTTCGTATGGTTATTTACCAAAGACTTCAAGCGATGTTTTGTAGTTCTGGAAAGCCACTGAATAATTGAGGTAGACCGCTCCGGCAACAACGCCATGCCGGTCAATGATGTCCCATTGGCGATCGTTGTTGTCGGGTAAGTTGTGTTCTTGTATTACGTAATTCCGGTCTTTCAGTGCTTTTATTAATTCTGTAATGGTGTGAATGGCGTCGGGTTTTTGTACGTCTACATCGTATTGGGCATTTAACTGGTATTGACCGGTTGAATTGCTATATTGAATTTCTGTAGTTCTGGCATCGGCAAGCTGTACCCTGCATAGGTATATCGGATTTTCGGCGGATTCCGGTTGCTTTACTTTTCCCACGCTTCCGATGAAATCCTCCAGTCGGTCGCGCGAGCTAAGGAATCCATCCAACATATCTTCGTCAGATTGAGATACGCCACCTTTAAAATACCGTTCCATCCGATCGGGGACATTTTCAGGAGGGTCGGTAAGGCTGGAGCAGGCGTATAAAGCGCCTTCTTTGCCAGGATAAACAAATTCAGCGGACTGGTCATTGTTGGGTAGCCACTCCAGCCTGCCGTTAATATATTGGGTCTCATTCGGAGCCAGCGTTATCGTTTTCGCGTCGGTGACCAATAGTTGCCAATAGAGCGTATTCTTAGGATCGCTCTTTTTCTTGCTGTAGATCTGATTATAATAACTAAAGGTCAGTATTTTCTTCCCGGTGTTTGTGATCTGCTGCTCGTATTTGATGAAAGCATATAGGCGGGAAGAGTCGACGGTATACTGGGTGTAACAGACGATGTTTTTACAATTTGGCAAAAAGGCGTGGATTATCTTTTGCGCCTGACGTTTTGACCAATAGACCACATTATCTCCTGGAATATAATCCAGTTGTGTTTCAAACCTCTCAAGCGATAGCTTCATTTCCACGTTTTGAATATCGGTATATCCGGGTGGCGGGTTGCTTAGAAATGCGGTCATTGTCCAGATATTCCCGTAATTATAGCCATCCCGTACAGCCAGGCGGCGTTCATCGTCGGTCGGGTGCGAGGGTTCCAATTCATGGTCAGAGCCTTCTTTAAATATAGCAGTCAGAGATGCTTCGAACCGGTCTTTTTGTTCCTGCATAATTCGTTGGTAGCCGGGGTCCAGATATCCGTGATTACCATTAGCGCGGATGTAGTCGCTGCCTTCTTTGAACATTAACTGGTAGATCGTAAAACCTGCGATGATATCTGCCTGACATTCATAGACCAGGCCAGCCCGGTTACTTTGAAGATTATATTGTATTTGGTGTCCCATTTCGTGGGCCAGGATTAGCCGGATTATATCGCGTTGATATTTGGCGCCGATCTCTTTGGTTAAGTTCTCCTCTTCCGGCAAATTAAAATTAAGGACGCCGGTCGGCGGCAGATCGCCGGAAGTGCCGTTTGGGGTATGTTCGATATTCAAAGTGACGCGGGGTACTTGTGGTAAATCCTGAATGGCTTGGAATTCTGAGTGGATCAGGTCATCTACTGTTTGCTGGGCGTAGGAATGGGTGTAACTCATTAAGGTAATGAGAGCTATGACCAGAGCACATGTTTTTTTATAAGCCCTGGGTTCCTCTCTCATAACAATACAGGGATTGAATGATGGAAATGATAAAGAGGGCGACAACTATAAAGGTAAAGATGTATAGGGTATTCAGTATATCATACCGATGCTGCAATTCTTCCAAGGGCCAAATATTAGCGGTTGCCCCCTGCCTCGCTTTGACGAATGCTTCGATCGGGCCGTAGTTACCCCTATAATTCTTTATGTAGTCATCTGCGGTCGGCTTTACCTCTTCGTACATTGTCTGGCCGATGACCAGGCGATCGTGGGAATAAAAGGGCACAGACCATTTATCGCAGAGGAACGTATAAGTTGCCACCGATAATAAGGTCAGGACTAATCCCGCAATTGCCAGGCGGTACCAAAACTTATAGTCTTTTTTTTGCGAACGGACCAGCATGGGAACGGCAAATAGCGCTATGAGCGCGGTGATGAGGAATTTGGCGAACCAATTGATCTTTGTTTCTTCAGAAAGGCTGAGCAACGGCGGCGTCAACATAAACGTTGCAGCAACGGTGAAGATCAGTACACCGCTACTGGCGAAGGTGTTCCATTTGTTTTTGATATTAATTGTTTTCATTGTCATTAGGGTACGTCGAATTCAACAACATTGTTCTTTTCCGGTGCGATTTCACCTTCCCACATTTGGATGACCACATAATCATTGGGATTTGTCAACCAGATCTTGTAGAGGCCGGGTATCAGCGAATCCTTTACCGGACTGGTGATCGCTCCAAGCATTCCTGAGGGTTTTGTCGCATCAAATTTAAAGCCGGAGCCGCTGTATCGAACCCGGTATTTACCGGAATTTGCGTTGCCTTTGTTCCAGATCACGGTAAGGGGGACGGTATTGCTGTAGATCTCCTGGCCAAGGGTATTGGTGCGGTCCCTAAATTTAAGGGACAGGTCATTCGATAAGTAATCGAGTTCGGTTACCTGGTCCTTTGTCGAAAGCGTGACTAATTGATTGCTTTCGGCCACTAACTGATCGAGCGCGATTGCATAGGCATCCGGGAATGGTTTATTTGTTCGGTCGAGCCTCAGGATCATATCATTAATCGATAAGCGCAAAGCATTCTTTTTTTCAGTGACCACAGGATCCGGATTGGAAAGGTCCTCCAGGTTTTCACGGATCTCCCGCAATTTGGAAACGAGTTTGGTAGTTGGCACGTTTTGTTGGGCCGAAACTGAGGCGGAAAAAAGTGTACAGGCAATAATTGGTACCATCAACTTGATCGTCATGGTCTCCATATTAAGCCTATTACTTTATCATCCTGGTTAAAGGTGACCACTAATGTCAGGTTATCGTTTTGGAAGGCGCAACGCATCAGCACCTGGTTGTACCCTTCCTGCGTAACAGAGGTATTGATGGATAACATTTTTTGATAAGGGCCTTCCGAGCCGATCAATTGCTTCCATACCCCGGCAATTTTCTCGGCGGGTAATTGCTCTTTTAATGCATTTGTAAAATTGGTACGCATTTCTTCATATTTTTCCTTCACATTATTATCAAGTATGGTCTTGGCAATCTCTTTCCGGTTGTCCTCGTCCTGGCCAGGTGTGATGTTTGTGATGAAAGAATTTTGAGTGATGAAAACTGCGATCAGCGAGGTAATGCATAAGATCCTTTTCATGGTGATTGTTATTTTTGTGAATGAATAGGTGTCAGGTAGTTTCAAACGGCTTTAAAACTATATAAACATAAATATAGTTATCTATATTTCCAAGTCACTAGTCTCCCATTTAAACTTACTTTATCAGCGCCAGTGTTCCGCTCAATTTTGTTTCATACACATCTCCCGGTTTAGTGAAATGGCAAAACCAAACATAGGTGCCCACGGGCGCCCGTTTTCCATTAAGATCGCCATTCCATCCACTTCCGATATCGCTGGTCTCAAATACCTGTTGTCCCCATCTGTTGACGATGACCAGGCGATAGTCTTTGACATTATATCCGTTTAGCCCCTTAAATTGATCATTGAACCCGTCCCCATTGGGGGTGAAGGCACTCGGGAATTGGACGTAACAGGGTCCTTCCATCACCATTATTTCGGTCGTTGTCGCCCCACAGTCGTTGGTGACTGTTACGTGATAGGACCCCTTTTGTGATATAGTGAGGGAGGGACGAGTAGAACTGTCCTGCCACAGGTAAGATAGAAAATTTCCGGGGGTCAGGGTGATGGACTGCCCGGTGCAGATGGCGGTATCAGGCGACCCTAAATGCGGGTTAGGAAGGGGATTCACCGTGAGGTTGTAAGTTCGCGTAGAATCACAACCGTTGAAGGAAGGAAAGACGTCCGTATGGGTGCCGGCAGTCGTGTATCCTCCTACATTTCCCCCTTCACAAATGGCCGTATCAATGATCGTGAATGGATTGGGGTAGACGGTTAGATGAAGGCTCCACAGGCTGTCGCAGCCATTAGACCCTGTGTACTTTTGGGTATAGCTCCCGGAGGCATTGTATCCTTTATAGGATTGTCCCTGGCAGAAGGCTGTATCGACTGCGAAGTAGGTTTTATAATTTTCTTTCGCTTCAAGGGTTAATAGGGTGTCACAGCCATCGTTGTTGGATACTTTTAGGGCATAGGTACCTGGCTGGCTGATATCAATGTCCTGGGCTATCCCCCCCGGAGCCGGAACTAGCACTCCGTTTTTATACCAGGCGTAACCATACGTGATTCCGGTATCGGGTAGCAAGCTTGACGTTATATGGACACTGTCACCCTCGCAAAAAGTGACCATGCCACTGGGGGAGAGCGTGGGCAGAGGATTGGGATATACCTGTATGGTTTGGATGGTGCTGTCCTGGCATCCATCGGCATCGGTCGTTACCAGATGTACGGCATAGTCGCCAGCGGCCGTGTAGGTATGGGATGGAGAGGATACAGTCGACGTTCCGCCGTCTCCCCATGACCATTGGCTACTCACACTCCCGGCGCTATCCGTCGTGGTGTTGGTGAAGACATAATAGTTGCCATTAAAACATTGATGGGAAGTATTGATCGAGAAACCGGCCTTGGGTTTGGTCAGGATCGTTACTTTGATAGGGATGGTGATAGAACAGCCACCCGGCCCTTGCCCGAGGATATAGTACGTTCCGCTGATGGGGATTGCATTGGGAGTTGGGATCGGCACGGTGGCCAACGTGTCTTTCCAATAGGTGTAGGCTAAATCCGTAGAACTCCCCTGTGTGATCAAAGGAGCGGTAATGTCCACAGTGTCAATGTTACAGGAGGGGACGGGGGGCTGAACAGTCAGGGTATCTTCGTGCTTTTTTGAGCATAGAGGAATGTTTGAGGAACAATAGTTGAGGCTGTAACCGTCCGGACAGGAGTATGTCAAAGTGGGGTCGCCGTCCTGGACGGGTTTGCCGATCTGATCCTTTGAACTGAATACCAGGTTTAGATCATTGTACGAAGTAGCATTGATGATCTGCGACAAGGTATTGTCATATATTTCGAAGCCGATGGAAGCGGGGCCATAGGGGTTATTGCCCAATATCTCAATGTAATGCGTGCCCTGGGTTAAATGAATTTTGTAAATCCTCCACACGTTTAGATTTTCCTGGCCGGCAGTAGGGGCTTGTTGTATGATTACTTGGGCATCAATTTTCAATGTGGCATAATTATCAACGCCAAATCCCACGTAATAATCCTTTTCGGAATTGATGGTGACGCACACACTGAAACCTATACTTTGGTTGTCACTGGTGATTGTCGACCAGACGCCGCAACGATTTAAAGGCCCGTTGGAGCCGTTATTATTCACCCAAAATGAATTGGATGTCGGTATAGTGGTATAACTGCCATTTCCAGTACTATCGAAGGATGAAAAAATCTCCGTTCCATAGGTGCTATAGTAGGGGTCAACGATGGGACCGGTCAAAAGGTCGACTTTGCCGGAGGAAGGCGGCGTTGCGGGAATAGAGATAATGGAAGAACAAGTTTGGGTGTCGCTTACGGGGCTTTGGGGGGCCTGCCCCTTGGCCCACTCTGTGCCGGATAGGGTCCCAAAAAATAATAGACATCGCACCAAACAAGTGATATGGAGAGGTAGGCGGTTCATGCAAGAAAGAAAAGGTAAGCCTATTTTATATGGCAAAAACCCGTGAAAACACCCTTTCAGTATGAATATTTACTGAAAGGAGATGGAAGATATACCTTTGAAAAAATAAAAAGGGTGTTTTCCCTATTGACGGAATTGTCCAAAAAGGAGATCTTACGTTGAAAATTCAAGGTATGAAACAAGGGTTTGACGCCAGCCAGGACTTGACGCAATTCGCCGCAGGTCTCGTAAGCGCCGGCTACTCATTTGTCGGCCGGTATTATAATATTAATAACCCATCGAAAAACCTTACCCTGGCCGAAGCAAAGGCCCTTTCAGCCGCCGGTATAGCCATTATCGCCGTATGGGAGAACGGCTATCCTACCGAAGCTTCCTATTTTAGCCATGACGTAGGTGTTTATGATGGAACATCGGCCTATTATTATGCCCATAAAACAATTGGCCAACCGTCAGGCAATCCCATTTATTTCGCCGTAGACTACGATGCCAGCACCGCCGACCTGGCGAGCGGTATTATTCCCTATTTCCAGGGCATAGCAGACGGCTTCAACGCCATCAGCAGTAATAGTCCTGTTTATCCCGTGGGGATCTATGGGTCTGGCCTGGTTTGTCAGGCCTTGCTAGGCCAAAACCTGGCTACCTACGCCTGGCTGGCGCAATCTTCCGGATGGCAGGACAGCAGCAGCTTTACCGGATATAATATGAAACAGCTGATGCAGCAATTGGAATGCCCGACTATTAACGGGGGTGTTGAAGGAGATCCGGATGTTAGTCCTAACGGGAATGAAGGGTCGTTTATGATCAGCTGAGTTCAATTAGCGCTCCGAAATGAGCTTCATGGCCAACGCTTTTAATGGATCCTTTCCCGCAAGAATTTCTGCAATGGTTAGATGGACTGGATAATCGGGCATGATCCCATGACCGTTGTTGGCGCCTTCAGTGATCCGATACGTCACGGTGGGAATATCAGCCTTTATTTTTGTTCCGGGCAGGACCAGTTCCTCCGGGTCGCCGCTGATGATATGTGGATTGCCACCCGTCTCTTCCCCAATGAAAAGGGCCCTTCGATCTCTTTTGAGGCAGGCGCAGACGATGGCTGTACTGGAAAAGGTTCCTCCATTCATCAGCACGAATAGCCTTCCTGTAAAGTGCTTTGCCCTGGGGTGAATGATTCTCGCCTCCTTCCCGTCCAACAAAAAGCGACCCGGATAGCGCTGCAGATAGGATAACAGTGCTCGTCCGGGAGGAAAGTCCCCGCCCTGGTTGTCGCGGAGATCCAAAATCAGATTCCTGATTTGATGGCGTCTGATTTGAGTAAACACGCTGTCAAATACCTGGTTGTAGTCTTGTCGGTAGAGAGACTGCAGTAAATCAGGATCGAAAGTTTTAATCGTCAGGAGGGCAATATTCTTTCCCTTTTCTTCCTCAAAAACAATACCCCTCCCTTCATTGGTTGGAGGGTACCTGGTAGCATAGCGAAGTTGCCGGAAATACCGGATGCTATCCCTTGTCAGGGGGATGACGCGTTTGATATACCGTTCACTGCTACTGTCTTTGAGTTCCAGGGAGAATTCGGCCGGCTCACCAAAGACAAAGCTATAATGGGCGAAAAAATAATGGTTGAGGATCCATTCCGGATATGTCCGGTTATATCCATCCCGGATCTGTCTCCTCATTAACTGTTCCATGATGGAAGACACGCTTATTCCGTTGATGCTCAAAATTTCCGTTCCCGGCTGAATAGTCTTGTCTGCCGAGTAGTTTTCGACGATAGTAAGTTTCCCTTCTGTAAAATAACCGATAAAGGTAGAAACCTGCCGCTACGATTGAAATAGGCCATCGCCGAATCACCTGGTAAAAACATAGTATGTCCGTTCCTGATTTTAGCATGCAAAAGGCTTAAAAGACCGAAAAACTCCTGCGCGGTCATTGGGCCTGTAATGACGTGTTCCAGGCTGTCAAAGAACCGGTCTAAGGAAGGCTTAGCAATATAGCGGTATAGTCCCGGATGGATTTTTTCCAGATTTTCATGGACTAGGGAAAGGTCGGCTTTCAATACTTCCTTCGAATACCGTTGGGCTGGATCATAGGGCAGGGTTTGCGGGTGACCGGTTTGGATATGGAATAGTAAGATGAGGATGAGCAAGCCCCGGCTAGCCATAAGCATAATAGTTAATTTGGAATAAGATAGGATATAATTGGGGCGTTTTCATGATCTAATTCTCGGCTGTTGTGGATTTACTGCTCCCGGTAATCGCAGTGATGATTGGGCTTAAGCCTAGGTTGATGCCGATGAAGGCTGCATACTGCGGGTAGGTAGATGGGTTGAAGGCGCCCCGCAAATTAAAACCAATCATCAGATCTGAATTTTTGGTGATCTGTTCGATAAATTTAAACCTGAATAGGTAAAAAGTTTCAAATTGAGTGTAGGTTGAACTGTAATTATAGGTGCTATTTAGATTCGGCGGAATAGCGTCGTTATAAAGATTAGTCAGGTCGGGCGTATTTTGCGCTGCTCCTAATGTTAGTTGGGCAAAAATATGAGTGTCTTTGACCTGGTAAAATGGACGAAAATAAGCCGTGAGTCCCAATCCGTAATATTGGCTAATAAAATTATAGTTCGTTACAATCTGGTTAACAGAGCTATAAGTAAACCCATTGGTATTATGGGTTTGACTGGCTGCTACCATTTGCGTATCCTGGTCAATGGTCTGAATATTGGCGGTCTTGGTATATTGATTGATTAGTAATTCCAGATGAGCATGAAAATAAATGCCGGCCTTTTTGTCATACTCATCCGTTAACCAATGGGAATTGATCAAAAATTGCCAATAAAAGCTGTATACCGTATTAGAGAAGGTAAAGGTATATTTATTCAGTTGTCGGTAATAAGCTGCCCCTGCCCGTATTGTATCATTAAGATCTCCATAGGTGCGATATAGATCTAACGGATGAACCAGAATGTTTTGGTGAAAATATTCACTTTCCGAGCTGTCGTTCCCATTAATGGAGCCGGTTGTATAGTCCACTTTTTCAAAACCCACGTTAACGCCGACATTTCTGTTAAACCATGATTTCCGTTTTCCCTTAAATGCGTGAGGGGCAAAGATATTGAACAAGCCTAGGAATGAGCTGCTAAACTTATTAGAGAAATCGAAATTAAAGGCGCTCAGGAAGGTGATGCCGGATCGAAAGCTTGTGTCTTCCGCAGCTGCTGCAGCCTTAGCTGCAACTGCTTTGGCCGAGTCGGCAGCGGCTACCTTTTTTGCAGAATCAACTACTGCGGATTTTTTGGACAGATCATCAGCCAATTCCTTCGCTTTAATTAGTGTAGACTGAATGGGCAGGGTATTTATGTTGACACCATTAAATTTTGCTTTTCCCAAGGGGCCGGATTGCTTGATGGAATCTCCTATAACGCCGTTGATTCTTACTGGCAATAGGCTAGTGGCCGTTCCGGAAGAATCAATGCTCAACAGCGCATAAGTATTGTCATCATAGTATAGCATAGAAAGCGTTGGGTTCCTAATGCCTGCCACGCTATCTTTCAAGTATAAGATAGCAGGTAAATTTTTCTGTACATCCGTGTCGGAAAGGGTAGTAGACGTAAAAAGGTATTGATTCGTGGCTGAATCCCAGGTCAGTAGACTTTTCGGTGCACCTGCCGCCTTGTCAAATAATGACATTTCATATTTCTCTTTGGTTGTAGTTAGTAGGTAGATAGTTTTTGATTCGGGAAGCTTCAACGTATCGGCAATGGTCACTTGCCCTGACCCCTTTTTCGCTTCGGGTTGAGTAAACAGCGCATCTACGGCTTTTTGATAGAAGCTGTTAATAAAGAATATAAAGTCAGAAGGAGCATCGGTTTCCGAAGCGTAGCATTTTTGGTGCAATTCCTTCGTTACGATGTTCTTGTAAGGCGCCAAGGCAGAATCTTTCGTTAAATAAGTGCCCACAGTTTTTTTCTTCTCTCCGTTCACCTGGATATAGAAGGAATTGCCTTTCCTTGAGGCTTCTATTGAATCTGCTCCTGGGGAACAGCCTCGAAGAGTAATAGCTTCCTTATAGGATTGGTTCTGTCCGAAACTGTTCGTGCTGGCCAATACAACGAATAGAAGGAGAACGGGGATTTTCATGAAAGTAAATTTGCAATAATGATAAGGCGGTTATATGGCCCCATCAAGGGTTAAAACACCCTTTTTTCATTATTGCAATGTATACACCACCGCCTCATAAGGCCTCAAAGTCTCATCCGGCGATATCGTGGCATAATTGTCCAATATGATCCGTGCATGATTGAAATTGATTCCACTGGTATTGACCTTCTCAATCCTATTCCTGAAATTCAATACGATAAGCATCTTCTTTCCATTCAACTCCCTGGTATACGCATACACATCCGGATTATCCTTATCCACCAGCGTATACTTCCCATATACCAGCACCAGGTTGTCCTTCCGGAGCTGCACCAGCTTTCGGAAATAATTAAGCGTGCTGGCTGAATCACTTTCCTCCGCCGCTTCATTGACGGTCTTGTAGTTGGGGTTCACCCTCAACCAGGGCTTCCCTGTGGTAAACCCTGCATTCGCCGTTGTATCCCATTGAAAGGGCGTTCGGCTATTATCCCTGGCCGATATCTTCTGTGCTTCTATGAATTTTTTCAGATCTCCCCCCTTGTGTTTGATCTGCTGGTACATGTTGATCGTTTCAATATCCTGGTAGTCTTTGATATCGTCAAACTTGATATTGGACATCCCCAACTCATCCCCGAAATAATAATACGGCGTCGCCCTCATCGTCAGGATAAAGGTGGACAGCATCTTTGACGAGAACACCCTGAAGGCCGGGCTATCATTTCCCCACCGCGTCACCATCCGGGGCTGGTCATGGTTGCCCAGGTAAATGGTGCCCCATCCCTTCGTAGCAAACCCGCTGTCCCAGCGGGAATAGACGTGCTTAAACTCCAGCAGGCTATACCCTTTAGGGTCGGGCACTTTGAAGGACCCCGGCACATACCCGATATCCATCCCTTCAAAATGATAGGCCATATTCAGTTCATGCCGGTCAGGATCCACAAATTTCAGCGCATCTTCCGGGCCGGTGCCAGCCCCTTCCGCTACGGTCATGATATCATATTTGCTCAGAACCTCCCGGTTCATCTCCTGTAGATAATCGTGTAAATGCGGCCCGTCTCCATAGTATTGAATGATATGCTGGGCATATCCTTCCGGTAATTTGGGAAAGGTGGTATCCTTGGCAATGTATTGAATAGCGTCCATCCTGAATCCGTCAATACCCTTATCCAGCCAGAACCGCATGGTCTTGTATATTTCCTGCCTTACCGTAGGGTTTTCCCAGTTCAGGTCCGGTTGCTGTTGGGAAAAATAATGCAGGTACCAGGCTTTGGTATGGGCGTCGTATTTCCAGGCATCGCTGTTTACGTCAAAGAAGCTATACCGGGGATTGGGATGACCCCTTTCGGCGTCCCACCAATGATAGTAATTGCGATAAGGATTGGTACGGGAACTGGCAGACTGCTTGAACCAGGGATGTTCCGAACTGGAATGGTTGGCCACCAGGTCGAGCACCAACTTGATTCCCCGGGTGTGCATTCCCGCGAGCAGGCTGTCAAAATCCGCCATTGTTCCGAATTCTTTCATGATCCCTTCATAGTCGCTGACGTCATATCCATTGTCAAAATTGGGGGAGGGGAATATAGGGTTCAACCAGACGACAGTCACGCCCAGGCTCTTGATGTAGTCCAGCTTGGAGATGATCCCCTTCAGATCGCCAATGCCGTCGCCGTTACTGTCCTTGAAACTCCGGGGATAGATCTGGTAGACAACTGCTTCCTTCCACCATTTTCTGTCGGGGATCGAATCACTGGCACTTTGGTTAGTATTTCCATTAGCGGTGGGCGCAGTATGGCAGGAGCCCCATAGCGTGGCCATGGCGATAAGAACTAAAAGGTGGCTGGCGGACTTTGACATAGCGAGGGGTGTTTTGAAAGGGGCAAAATTACGGATAAAACTTGAGGGGAAATAGCGATGGTCTATTTGGGGGAGGGGATCCCTAGGCGGATCAAGGCTTTGCGGAGTCCGACATCAGAGATGTTGTATTTGTGGGATAGGGTAAGCATAGGTTCGGACCAGATGAGGTGGCGGAGTTGCGGCGAGTAAGGGCTGTTTTTCCATGGGATAAAAATGGGGGACCAAAAGGATAGGGTAATTCGGAAGCGTGACAAAATGGACAAGATATACGTAGATGATGGTAAAGAGGATGTCGATTAATTGTTCAAAAAAATATGTACTTTGAATGGCTAAAAATTATTATGCGATATTCTGCTATTTATGCATCAATTACAAGATGTGATGTCGCCCAAAGATCAGCCATGATCTATAGCCTGCTGGGATGCTGTAAGATTAACGACGTCAATCCCTATGAGTGGCTCAAAGATGTACTTACCAAGATCCAATACCAGCCAATCAATAAAATCAAAGATTTTCTCACCAATAACTGGAAGCCCCTTTTGGCATCTAGCCAATAATCCCGAATTAGCAAGACCCAGTTCGTCGTGGGGTTGCTTCATTATATATCCTCGTTACCCAATTTGAAAATATAGTTCTTAACCGTCGATGGATTCCGGTTCAACGGTACCGTTTTTTTCAAAGGCGGGATTATTTTATAAACCCAAACAATATCGTAATTATAAGCTATCCTTAAATTTGTCTATTGACACCACATTAACATGGAGATTTCTTTGCTCGCTAAACGCTTGCCAGGGATCATATGTCTTTGCTCTGGGACCTCTGCCCAAATATTCAATTTGGTTTAAGTCTCCAGAAAGTTTTAATTCACCTCCAGGTTTAAGAACACCAACCCCATAGTCAGTATCTACCACATAAAATTTGTCACTATTACATAATTTACTTAATATCATTCCAATTCTATATACATCTCCTGTCCATTCACCTAATTGGGTGCCTGTAGTGATCATCTCATAGGAAGTAGGTAACATGTCGTGAAATACAATAGTACCGTTTGGCGAAAGGTGTACGCAAGAATTGATTAAATCTCTTAACACTTGATTGGCTTCATGCTGACCATCTATGAAAATGATATCAAATCTTTCGTTCTTTGGAAGTTTATAAAAATAATCATCCGAGGTTATCTTTATTATTCTGTTTCTAATCGACCAGTTATCTCCTTTAAAGGTAAAATCCTCCTCGTCACCATATTTCATATTCTCTTGGTACTCGTTAGCGCTAGGATTGGGATCGACAGCCACTTTAAGATATTTGCCAGGGCGTTTTCGAATATCAATCTGCTCAAATGACCAACCTTTATAATAGCCTATCTCTAAGTATGTACTATAGTTGTTCTCTTTTATGAAATGGTTAATAATATCCCATCTATACATATGATTAATTTTTGATTATTACTAATCTCTTGACAATATTCAGCATTGTTCTTTTAGGAAGGTAAAAAGTGTTATAATGTCCTCCAAGGGTAACGTCTACACTGCAGTTCAGATTATTATTAGTTTTTCTAGCTATTTCGAAAAATGACTTTTTTTATTTGACAGTTGTGATTTCACGATTTACTACGTGGTCATGATCAAACTCGTGTGTTTCGGATACTTGCTGTGTCGCTGAAAAGAGCAGATTGACGCATTGCCAAGAACTCAAGTAAATACCAATGGAGCATCCTTGCTGCACATAAATGATGAGCGAGTCCTTCATTAAATATGACTTTCAAAAACAATCCCATCATCCGTGATATTGTGATCATACATATAGGTAAGCAGGCTCAGGAAGTCTTCCCTGCCCACCGTTTTTTTCAATGATGGTACCGTAAGGGACTCATAAACCGGTAATACACTTAAGAAATCTGCAACGCTTATCCCTGCGACGTTCCTGAAATGATGCGGCAGAAATTCCACGATTAGGTACCTAGCTGAAGATATCAATCGCTGCATCCCTTTCAGTGCAAAATATTCAGACCCCTCTATGTCCATTACAATAACGTCGAATGTCTCATCGCTTAAATAGGTATCCAAAGGAAAGCCGGGAACCATTATTTCCGTGGGATTGTCGTAATAGTACATATAGTCCTTTACGATGGGCTTTCGTTTGCTACCCCCAGAATTCACCCTGCTCATCAGGAAGGGAATGTCGCCCGGCTTGTCGCTGGCGGCGATATTAAACGCCCGGCAATTATTTACCTGGTTGATGTGTATATTTAATTCTAATAACTGAAAGGACTGTGGATTAGCTTCTATCGCAACGATCTTTGAACAGGCCCTCGCCAGGGGAATAACCAAAGTGCCTATATGTGCACCGACAATCAGCAGGTTGCTTTCGGTGGTAAGAAGCTCTTTGACAAAGGACAATTGCTCCGGTGCAAAGGCGCCGTGATGTCTCAGTTCCCAACCGACAACGTGATCCTCCGGATCCACGGCATATAGCTCATCATTGGTTTCGACCAATAATGCCTTTGAAAAAGGCCCAGTGATCCGTTTGGTCAGAAAACTGGTAGCCATCATTTTTTTGAGATCATCAGAGAACTCCATTAAACTATTTTTCCGTTCCGGACCGGCAGAAAGGGATTCGTCTATAATATCAGAAACAAACAAAAGCTCCGGTTCGGAAAGCAAATGGAGTTTTTTGATGATAAGGTTTAAAAGATCCATGGGGCTTATTAAAGGTTTTGCCGGATAAGTTCGTCCAATTTCTTCTCATCTCCCTCTCCAATACCGACCTTGGAGAAAATTACCTTTCCCTCCTTATCGAGCAGGTAAAGCGTAGGGTAAAGGGACACATGGTAGGCATTATTCGCAGTACCATCCAGCATCACAGGATAGTGTATGTTTCTATATTTCAGGAAATCGGTTAAGCTTTTCCCGTTTTTATCAAAAGGATCAAACCCTATAACCCTTAATCCCTGGGTCTTATACCTTTCGTTCAACCCAATGGTGACGGGCAATGCGTCGATACAAGGGAGACAGGATTTATAAAAAAAATCGATCAACACCGGATGTCCCCTCAGACCATTGAGACTAATCTCCTTGTTGTCGATCGATCGCAAAGACCAGTCCGGCGCGGTCGCACCTATTGGTAACAATTCCTTAGGCTTCCCCGGAGCGTACTCCTTCAGCCTGCAGTAAGCGGGGATAGACGCCAGCGTCAATGGCAGTGTATCCTTTAGGTTATTTAACTGGTAAGCATCCAATGTTTGCTTACTGAATTCATCGGTGGTGTCTCCTTTATGAAGATATTTGGCGAAGGTAGTATACTGAACAGGAATGGAATCAAGCTTGTTCAGCCAAAAATCGGTTACGTTTATTATTCTTTTCAACTGATCGGACATATTGATTTTATGGGTGTCCGTCAACCGAATATGGTAGCAAGTGTAACCTTCTATCTTCTCATATCCAAGGAATTCAAAGGCATTAGCGGTATCTGTGTATACGGAGTCTACCGGAAAAGGAGATTGTCGCCTGGGATCGAACGGGGGATATATTACACCCCAACCCAGTAGTTGCTTCATATGTGCAGGATATAGCTCTCTGGAAGTCGATTTTCCGGTGCTGTCCAGCGGATTGAAATAAACCAAATAGTTTCCCGTGTACAATGCTTCTCCTTCATAATTTCCCAGATAATAACTCTGATTATGAAATTTCCAATCATAAATGGTATCCCCGGGGAGTCTTTCAAAAACAAAGGTCTCGGTTCCATAAATTGTATCACTGGTCATAAGAGGTTTGGCTATAAATTTACCGTGATAGCTTCCATTTTGAATAGCGCTGCATTTCGTATAAGATCCATGAAAAATGCTCTTTGGATCCTGCGCTTTGCTAACAAAAGACGAACTAAGCATAACCAGAAGTAAAATGTACTGTCTCTTCATATCATCATTTATTGCCGGGGGTTGATAATTTTATCGTATTATAAAACAATCTCTCTAAGAGTCGCATGTTTCGGGTAATGATGAGCACGTCCGCCCTCAGCCCGTTTTTATATGGAAGCGTCTTATGATTGTTGGTCAACAGTCCCTCGTCCAGGCTGACTGTCGCAAGAAATCCGCTGTCTGAGGCGATATTGGAAATATAAGCCACCTTACCCTGGACAAAACCCGCTTCCTGGTATGGATAGGCATCGAATCGTACCTGTACCGTCAACCCGGTATCCACCTTGCCAAAATTTGCTTGTGCCAGGACGGTCTCCAGGAAATAATGATTGTCGTCCGGGACAATATATCCCAATAATTTGCCCTTGTCCAGAAACCTTGATTCCTGCAGTGGAATAATAAAGAAAACCGATCCATCGACCGGTGAACGGAGCAGGTATTTCCGTTTCCAGTCATCCACAAAACTTTTAAGCGACATCAGCGATTCCTGGAAAATCAGTTTCTGCTTGGACAAATCATGCTCCAACTGATCAAGGTCTCTCATTTTATCCTGCCGCAGTGCCTCGTTTGAAAGGAGATTGGTATTTAACTGCTGCTGGGTCATTTGCTTGTTGACAAATTTACTGGTTGCTTCCCTGAACTCCTCTTTTGACAATACTTTTTCGTCGTACAGCGCTTTGTTCATCTTATATGAGTCTCCGGCCAGCTTTATATCCTCCTGCGTAAGCTGTTTTTGCGATTCGTAGGTTTGTCGGGAGGTCTCCAAAAGCCCAAGGTCGTTTTGAAGCCCACTTTTTTTCCTCTGGTAGAAACCATCCACCAGGTAATCGTTAAATTGTTGCCAGCCGGCGATAAATTGCTGGTAATTAGGCTGTATCTCACCCAGGTCAGAATAATTTCTGTTGAAAAGAGCGGAAACGTTTTCCGTTTGCCCGTTATTTAGCCATACGACACCGCTATCCAACCGCTTGGAAAGCTCAATGACGTCCTTGTGATCCGCGGAGCTTTCGATCCACCCGAGCAGCTCACCCCTATGGACGGCCTCACCGTTATGGACAAACAGCTTTTCCAGCCGACCGGATTCCCCAACGATGATTTCCTTTGGCCCCTTGACGGCATTCAGTACACCTCTTACAGGTATGATATCGGGATATCTTATAAACCAACTGGCCGTCAGAAGAACAAGGAAAATGCCTAGAAAAACGGCAAGTGCCCACTTTTCGATAAAGGAAGGTTGCGTGGAGATTATCTCCTGGATCAACTCGGAACGGCGGTCAACGTGTATATTGAGTCTCTTTAAGGCCAGGGATTCGCGATCCAAAGACTCCAAGTCAGAGAAATCCCGGTCCGAGGGCAATATTGTTTCTGAGGGTTCGCTCATAAAATGGGTTTAAAGGTTGGCTGCTTTTTTCATTCACCTAACTCCAACTGATTTTTTACCAACTGGAAATAATGCCCTCTTATGGAACTGAGGTGTTCATGTGTACCCTCTTCCACGATTTCCCCCTCATGCAGTACCACGATCTTATCCGCGTTCTTTACCGTACTGAGCCGATGCGCCACTACGACCACTGTTCGGCCTTTAAAAAAATGCCGCAAGTTTTCGACGATGACCCTTTCGTTATTGGCGTCCAGGGAATTGGTAGCTTCGTCAAAAAAAAGGTATTCAGGATCTTTGTAAACGGCACGCGCAATCAACATCCGCTGTCTCTGCCCCTGGCTGATACCGACGCCTTCCGCACCAAGCACGGTGTTAAGCCCATTGGGCAAAGACTCGATAAACGGCAGGATATTCGCCATTTTGCAACTGTGGATCAGTTTATCATGATCCACATATTCGTCACCTACGGCGATATTCCGTGCAATAGTATCGTTAAAGATATAGCCGTCCTGCAAAACGGCTCCGCATTGCCGTCGCCAAAAGGATGGCCCGATATACTGAAAATTGGCATCCCCAATTCGGATCTCGCCATGGTATTGATTATATATTTTTAAAAGTAGCTTTAACAAGGTGGTCTTGCCGCTGCCGCTGACGCCTACTATAGCGGTAACCTTGCCTTCCGGGATCTCAAGGTTGATCCTTTCCAATACAGGCTCGTTGCCCGCCCCAGGATAAGTAAATGAAAGCTCCTGAAAGCGAAGCGTCTTGTTGTCCGGCAGATACTGCAGAAATCTCCTGTCCACGGGCTCTTCATCTTTCATATTATGAATTTCATTCAGTCGCTCCATACTGATTTTGGTGTCCTGCATACTTTGTATCAGGCTGATGAAACTCTGGATAGGGCCGCTTAATGAGCCTATAATGTATTGAACGGCCAACATGGCGCCGAAAGTCAACTGACCCCGAACGACCAGTCCGGCCACCATGAAACTAATGATAATATCTTTTCCCTGGTTGATAAACAAGGCACCTGTTGACTGCCATTGGTCGTAATTCAGACTTCTATAACTGAGCTTGAAGATCTTTCCCTGGATATTCTCCCATTCCCAACGTTTTAACTGCTCCGCGTTGTTTAGTCTGATCTCCTGCATCCCTTGTACCAATTGCAATGTAGCATTGTTTTCTTTGGAGGACAGGCGAAACGTCTCATAGTTCAATTTTCTTCGAATGCCCAAGAATAGCCTTATCCATCCAAAATATAAAAGATTGCCAATCGAAAAGACAAGAAACAAGGGGACGCTATAGAGAATAAGAATAACGGAATATATAAAAAAATTAAGCACCGAGAAAATTGTAGTCAGCGCCTGTCCGGTCAGGAAGCCTTGTATCTGCCGGTTGTCTCCTATCCTCTGCATCGTATCCCCCGTATGATGTGCGTCAAAATACGCCACCGGCAGTCGTGTAAGCTTAATCCAGAAATCGGACAAGATGGAAATATTGATACTATTAGATATGCGCATCTGAAGTCGGCTACGGATAAACGATATAATGGTAGAACTAAAAGTAAGCGCCAGTTGTGCGACCAATACTACCGTAATATATCCCATGTTCCGGGTATTGATACCCGTGTCTACCATGCTTTGCGCGAGGAAGGGAAGGATCAGCTGGAACAACAGGCCAATCAGCAAAGAAACAAACACCTGGAAGAGCTGCCATCTACTTTGCCGCAAATAACGGGTAATTACACTCCAATTTAACTGTTCTTCTTTTTCTCCCTCGGCTTCATAGAAAGCAGGCGCGGGCTCCATTAGTAAAGCTGTTCCGACCTCTCCGACACCATCCAGTTTGTTGGAGATCCAGTATTGCAGGAAATCTACCCTTTTATAATCGACGATTCCCATGGCCGGGTCGGCGATCTTAACCATTCTTTTATCAGCGCTAATGAGGACGACAAAATGACTTTGATTCCAATGAATCGTGGCCGGCAAGGGCGCAGTCCTTAATTTCTCATAATTAATTTGGACTCCACGTGTTCTGAAGCCGATCTTTTCCGCCGTCTCGCTTATCCCCAGCAAGGAAACCCCTTGTTTGTTAAACCCCGAGATTTGCCTGATTGTATCTGCGTTATAATGTTTCCCGTAGTGTTTTGCGATCATCCGTATGCATGTAGGACCGCAATCCATTGCATTGAGCTGTTTGTAATAAGTGAACCCCATGGGGAATAAAATTTTCCACGTGAATATCGTATTTTTTAAAAAATAATCTCACGTTATATTATTTTTAATATATTTATGGTAGGAAACCCAATAAATCATTTAACTGAATTAATATGCTATCCCCTGAGTCCGTAAACACCGAACCTTTATCTATTTGTTTGGCATCCTTTTCCAAAAATTGCTTTTATCTCGGTGTCCCACGATCCTGCGAGCAGCCGGAATCGGTTCTCTTTACCTAGGGTTCACTATTCGATTTAATTACACTTTAATTGTTGCGATCATGAAAGGACTATCTATCCTTGATCGCAAGGACATCCCTGTTGCCGTAACGGGAATGCTTCTTGCAGACACCAAGGTAAATGTCACCTTATCCACGTTGGAAAATGACCTGCTCGGTCACCCCGATTATCCGTCATTGTTAAGCATAAGCGACGTTTTGCACGGATACGGGATCGACAATCTGGCCTTTGTGATCAATCTGGATACACTGGAAAAAATACCCACGCCTTTTATCGCCCAGGTAAAAAGCGAGCAGACACTTGAGAACCTCTTCGTCATGGTACGTTCCGCCGGGGATGGTATTGTCCGATATTACGATCCAGAAAAAAGACGATGGCAAGACTCGGACAAACAGCGATTTTCAGAAATGTGGTCTTCAAAGGTCGCTTTTATTGCGGATGCTTCTGAAGCCACGGGCGAGCAGGATTATCCCCGGAAGCGGCTGGAAGAAAAAAGGCGGAATGCCATAAGCTATTTCAGCCGACTATCCTTGCCTGTACTCGTACTGATTGCCGGCTGCCTGCGATATCTGGACACAAAGGCAACGGGGATTTATCCCTTCTTCTTTTTTTTGAGCGCGCTGATCGGTAGCATTACAAGTGTACTGCTCCTTTGGTATGAAATAGATGAATATAATCCCATCCTACAAAAAATCTGCAGCGCTGGCAAAAAAGTTAATTGCGGCGCCGTTCTTCAATCAAAGGCATCCAAAATAGCCGGCATCAGCTGGAGTGTCATAGGGTTCGCTTATTTCGTCGGCGAAACTTTTCTTTTATTATTTGCCAGGATTCCAGAGCCACAAATGTTCTTAGTCCTGGCCTGGCTAAACAGCCTAGCCTCACTCTACATCATTTATTCCCTTTATTATCAATGGCGGGTAGCAAGGCAATGGTGTGTGCTTTGTGTAGTCGTTCAGGGACTGCTGGCCATACAATTGGGCATGGCACTGGCTGCCGGCTGGCATACCGTGACGCCCGCCCGATCTCTTTTCCGCGATGACGTTATCTTAGCAGCTTTCTTTTCGTATCTCCTCCCCTTTGTCGTCGTCAATCTGCTCCTGCCCTTACTCCGTTCCAATAGGGATAACCGTCAGAATAAAGCGGAGCTACAACGCATGAAACACAATCCCCAGATATTCGATGCACTTCTGAAAAAGCAAAAGAAAATTTCAACAACGACCGAAGGGTTGGGGATTACCCTCGGAAACCCTCAGGCGCAATACAAGATTGTCAAAGTCTGTAATCCATATTGCGGTCCCTGTTCACAGTCCCATTTTCTCCTCGAAAACCTACTGGATACCAACCCCGATGTCCAATTGCAAATCATTTACCTAGCCTCGAACAGTCTAATAGACGCAACACGTATCCCGGTAAAGCATTTTTTGGCAATAGCGGCTCGGAATGAAAAAGAACTGATCGGAAAAGTGCTAAATGATTGGCATGTGCAGCCCGAAAAAAACTACGACAAATTCGCCCTTAAATACCCGATCGACGATCAACTGGCACATCAAGATGACAAGGTAACGGCAATGTATGATTGGTGTATGAAAACAGATATTACCTTCACCCCCACCGTTTTTGTAAACGGCTACCAGTTGCCGCCCTCCTACAGCCTCAAAGATTTGAAATATTTCCTCTCCATTTAAATTTAAATTCTCAAACCGAAAAAAATGAAAAAACTAAAATTGACGGCTTTTCAATTGGGAAGCACGGAAATCTTGACTAGGCAGCAACTAAGAAATGTTCTGGGCGGTGACGCCAGCACCACCACAACGACCACCACTAAAACGGGGACCATACGGGATCCAAATTGTGGATCATGTACTGGTAATGACGGACATCTATACGGTTGTTACTACAACTCGCTCAGTATGTGCATGTGTACGGCCAATGGCTCACCGGGTTTTCTTTGTCCAAACAATTAATTAAACCGTTGTCTAACCAAAGTGCAATCCAAACAATTGCACTTTGGTATTCCCCCACGCCGGTTCACTCTATTTTGAATGAAAAATCTACTCTTTTTGTCTGCACAGCCGGATGATTATTTCTTCACCTGGCAGATAGAGCTGCAGCTTTTTAACTTCAGGAAGCTGGGGATCCAATCGGAAAACATACACGTACTGATCGGCTACGACCCGAAACGGGGCCTTCGTCATTATGTCAACGAGCTGATCGATCGGAATAAGCACCTGGCAAAGTTCTATGTTTATCCTGACAGGAGAGACCGGCCGGCCTATCTTTCTTCATTGCGTCCTCACATCATCCAACAGCATTTTGCCGCTAACGAATGGTTAAGCAGCAACGCCGTTTTTTATCATGACTCGGATATTATTTTCAGAGAGCTGCCCGATTTTAGTCAGTTACTTAAAGAGGATTGCTGGTATGTCTCGGATACCCGGTCCTATCTGGATAGCCGTTATGTGATCGGCGCCGCCAACTCTGACACCTTATCCAAAATGTGTGAGGTCGTTGGCATCTCACGTGCAGCGGTCGTCGAAAACGATGCAGGCTGCGGGGGCGCCCAATACATCCTCAAAAATGTATCTCCGCAATTCTGGGGAAAAATAGAAGCAGATGCCGAAGCCATCTACAAGCTGCTTATCAAAAATAATCTCCGACAAGGAGATAGCCTCCTAAGAGCCGGCCGCCGGTTTTCAGAATATAACGGCATCCAAGCCTGGTGTGCCGATATGTGGGCTCTTTTCTATAACGCCCTGCATGACGGTCGGGAAGTGCGCATTTCCACCGAGCTAGATTTTTGCTGGGCCACAGACGATATCAGTCACTGGTATGAGAAAAAAATCCTGCATTATACAGGTACTTTAACAAAAGAAGACGATACCTATTTTCAAAAAGGCAGGTATGTCAATTTCTCGCCTTACCAGGATGCTGCGCTGAATAAGATAAGCCGGGAGTCATCAAGCTACAGTCTCTTTGAACTAATAAAGGAGTTTAATTTGTCGCGGGAGTGCGAAAAAACCGATCTCACCGACGTCTCCTTTTTGATCCCCGCCAGAATAGACTCCCCCAGCAGACTCAGGAACCTGCTGATTATTGTTCAATACCTCACCAAGTATTTCAGTACCCATATCTTAATCATTGAATCTGATATCGAGGCGCAAATCCCGGTGGAAAACCTGCCGCCGTCCGTTGTCTATGAATATATACACGACGAAGACCAGCTTTTCCACCGAACAAGGATCAACAATCTACTGATAAAAAAGGCCTCCACCCCAACTGTCGTCCTATGCGATATCGATGCCGTGGTGCCTGTTGAGCAGATCATACAAGCTGTGGAGCTGCTTCGCAGCCACAATGCGGATATTGTATTGCCGTATGATGGCTGTTTTATTTCAGTGGACAACTTATTCAAGCTGGTATTTGAGAAAATTCTTGACCCGGAGATATTTTGTCTCAACCAAAACAAATTTACCGTCAGTACCAGGCGATCCTGGGGTGGCTGCATCTTCCTGTCGAAACAAGCCTATATGAACGCTGGCATGGAAAATGAATATTTCGGGAGCTGGGGACCCGAAGATATGGAGCGGGTCAAACGAATGAAAAATTTCGGCTATATCGTCGAAAGAATCGACGGAGTCCTGTTCCACCTGCCGCATGAACGCAAGCTGAACTCACATTATGCTGATCCGGAGACCAAAATCCGGTATATGGAGGAATTTCTGAAGGTTTGCAACCTGCGACGCAAAGACCTGAAACAATATATATCAACTTGGCAATGGACAATATAAATAACTGTAGCATATCAAAGAATTTCACGCCCGGCTTATTGCACGGGGATGCGGGGATGGCAATCGTCTTTCACCTCCTGGCCGCGGTGAAGGAAGATCATGAAGCTTTTAACACCGCCGCTGCCCTTCTTGATAGGATCAGTGAACATATTGGATCCGTCCGGGGCCTGGAATATGAAAACGGGCTGGCCGGCATTGGCTGGGCAATAGAGTGGCTGGTGCAAGCTAACCTGCTGAAAGGGGTCAATACCGACGAGATCTTGCCGGAAGTCGACGATATTTTGTATAGGGAAGTTACTACTGCCAAAGCGTCTAGCATCTCTATAAAGTCCGGCGCCATGGGCAAGGCTGCTTATTTTTTAAAAAGGGCGAGAAGCAAAAATGAGGGAACGCACCGCTATTTGCAGCTCTGCCACCAGGAATGCCTCGTCATGCTGACCGATGACATCGACGAAATAATTAAAGGGCTAGACGTCACTATTTCCATGTGGTCCTCCTGGGATAAGGAAACAGCCGATTCGCCCGTCCTTCGACACCTGGTTGACCTCGGAACTTATAGCTGGATGTTTGCTCAATCCATTAAGATCAATGAGCCTGTAATAGAAGACGCATTATTTGAAAACATGACTTTCATCGGATCGACACTGGACAGCCTGCTCCTTCAGTCCGAATTATTAAAGACTAACCGGGATCTTTACTGGCACTTGTTCTATGTCGCCATTTGCTATCAATTCGCAGCCAATTTTCATGGACATCATTATTGGCTTGAAAAGGCGGAAGCATACCAGGCCTCCTTTCATGCCATTGGCGGCGATATCGGGCAGGAAACGACGCCGAACTTATTTCGCCTACTCTCCGTCTATTCTCTGTTGAACACCTACTACCCTTTAGCTAAGTATAGGACAAAACTGGAACAGGCGATCGGCAAGTTAAAATCTGCTGAACAACCCAATACGCTTTATCAGGGACGGGGCAGTATTATTCTTGCCGAGTTATGTATCGACCGCCCGGACCTGATCAACAGCTGGCATGAATTATTTTTTATTTAATCCAATCGTTTGTTATGAAGGTTACTGCAATCATGGCCACTTGCGGGAGACATCTTTGCTCCGAGAGAAGTCTTTCTTTTTTTTTACGGCAGACGTACCAGAAGAAACACCTGTTGATATATCAAAACTCCGAGCGTTATCAGGAACTGGACAGCTCCGTTGACGCCTCGCTAGTGACGCTCATTAACAATCACATCGATCAGCGTACAGCGCAACCCTATACAAACCTGGGCGCCATCTATAGAGACGCCCTTACGTTTGTTCCTCCCGACACTGAGGTGATTATCTTCTGGGATGACGATGATTTATTCCTTGAGAACCATATCGAAATCGGTATCAAAGGACTGACAAAAGGCGGTAAAACCGCCTATAAACCTGCTGATTCTTATTTTCGGACGGATACCACCATAGGCAGGGTCAATAATAGTTTGGAACCATCGATTTTTGTAAAAGCTGAACACCTATATGAATATGGATTTTCGCACACCACCTCCGATCAGCACTTACAATGGCTATGTCCTTTGGTGGAGTCGGATGCAATATTTGTCGATCCCCAGGGTGAGCCGACCCTCATATACAACTGGGGTGACTCTACTCCAACCTATAAAACTAGCGGAAACTCTTATAAGCCGGACAACTTTGCCAAGTATAGAAGACTCTCCAAACAGCATGGAGACGGAGTCATCTCTCCAGTCGATATTGGTCGGTTTTATGTAGATATTCTTTCTGTGATCGACAATATTTCTGAACCATTAATCTAAATGATCTTGGTACCCCAAATAATGCATCAAATTGTCGGGCCTAAAACAAACGCGGTCATTGACCGCTGCCTGTCTTCCTGGCTGTTACTCCGCGATAAGGGCTTTCTGATCAAAATATGGAATGATGATCTGCTGGCCGACTTTATTTCCAAGGAATATCCGTTTGCCTTGGAAGCCTTCCTGCATGCCCGCAATCACGCCGAGGCGGCTGATATTGCCCGGTACCTGCTGGTTTATCATACCGGCGGTTATTATATGGATTGGGATGTCCAGTTGCTCAACAAGACCAAATTTATCAAACTGACTAAAATCACCCCCAGGGGCTTTCTTATCCGTGACCCCCTTAACGATACCCTTGCCTCCGAAGCTTTCTCTGCAAGCAAAAAAGAAAGTTACTTGCTCAACCTGGTCCATGACATCGTCATGCTCTATGAAAATAAAGAACGAAACAGTATTAATACCCCCCAGTATTCAGGCCCCTTTCGAATGAGGGATTCCCTGCGACGGCATCCTACAGGCCAGGCCATCCTCTCTGTAAAAGTGATCTTTGCCTACGACTATACCGAAATACGGGAAATGCCCCCGAGAGTCATTTCCCAACCGTTGATACATTATTGGCTGCACACCTGGATAAATACATCTTCAACATGAGTACGCTGGAAAGAAATGGCCTTCGAACAATCGGGTTCGATCTGGGTAAATCCGCCATAAAGGAATTGAAAGGCTATTGGAAAGCCTACGCGCGGAAAATTGATCCCTTTCCCAATATCTTTGCCGGCAGGGGTATTGTCATTTGCGCAGGCGGCTTACGCTATTTTACCTGTGGGTGGGTAACCATCAAAATGCTAAGACGCAACGGCTGCAAATTACCGATTGAACTATGGCATCTCGGCAGCGAACTCTCCGCCGAAACGATCGCCGAAATCGAGAAATTTGGCGTGACCTGCAAAAATATCCTAGACTATGGACCTACCTCCCTAACAGGCGTAATGCTTAAACCCCTGTGTATAATCAAAAGCTCCTTTAAAGAAGTGCTGTTTATGGATGCCGACAACATTTGCGTGAAGGATCCCACGGAGTTGTTCGAAACAGCCGAATACCTGGAATATGGCGCGGTCTTCTGGCCTGATTTTTGGCAGACGCCGGCGGATAATCCAATCTGGGCGATTACGGAAACCCCGTATATAGCATCAAAAGAACAGGAAAGCGGCCAGCTGTTGATCAACAAAGAACGGGTCTGGAAGGAGCTCAATCTAAGCCTTCACTTTAACGAGCTGAGCAACATCTATCATCGGCTTTTAATGGGGGATAAAGACACATTCCGTTTTGCATGGCTGGCGCTGAAAACCCCTTTTTTTATGACCCCGGAGGAACCTGCAGTCTGTGGTTATCCCGATTCGAATAATACCTTTCTAGGTACCACCATGATCCAGCATGATAGAAAAGGCGACTTTTATTTTCTGCATCGAAATCTCTTGAAGTGGGATGTTACCCGCATTGGAGAAAAAGTCTGGACCAGTATAAAAAAATTTTCTCCGCAGACACCTGGGAAAGAGTATATTTTTAGTGTTTCGGCAAATGGTCATTGCTATATGGACCTGGTGGGAAAAGTGAACGTCACCGATTTTTCCATTGTCTTTCCCGGCTTTGAGGAAATCTGTATGGAATATCTCGAAGGATTACGATCCTCTGGATTTTACCACCGATTTTTAACCTACTCACATTTCGCCGCTCACCGGTACCCCAAAGAAACCCTATTTTCTTTGGATTCGCCGTTGTAGCCCCACGAGAATCCTGAAAGGGGATGACAAGAAAGAACACGCGGGCGTAAATCTTGTGCAACAGGTCGGAACTATGTCGGGCATTCGTTGCTGAGCTATACTTATGTATGGAAAGAGCAGGGTTTGGTTCTGGAGTATGGTGGGCGCAGCCGACATCAATACCCTATTCTTGGCTGACTTTCCTGAAAAGATCTATTTGGAGAAATTGCCTTTTAGTGCAAACCGGCCGAAAAACTGGTAAATCGGAGCTATTGGCCGGCCTAAGTGCATTTCGCCTTTCACTTTGACCGACAGCTAACACGCTTATGCCCACTTGTTTTCATAAACGATGCCTAGCAGCATTGGTCTAGATAGCTTTGAACGTTGAGATTTTGCATCAGCGGTAGCTGCGTCCTAGTTGGGCAATTATTACGGGTGGAAGTGGAGTTGCATCTTTGGTGCAGAGAGGCAGTAAGCTCCGTTGGTACAGGGGGGATGGTTGGCTCCTCTATTTGACGGAATTGTGTGTCTACTATATTGTAGAGTTTTTCCAGGAGGGCATAATCTTCCGCTTCTGCCACGGGTTTGCAGAGGACAATTTCATCGAATAAGTCACCATTCTTTTGGTAGATGGTCAAGTTGAGACAGGTGCTGGGCTGTTCTCAAAGGCTACTAAAAAAGGATTAAAATGCTGAATATTATCTGCATACAAATTCAAACCCCCTCAATCACCCCAAACGGCACCTTGACCTCATTCGCCCTATACTTCAAAGCAATAAAGATCTCCCCATGCCGGACAAACAGGTCCGATTTCACTTCATCGCCCCGTCCTGCATTCCATTTTAATTGTTGATTGACGTAGGTTCTTATTTTACCCCCGATGACTTCACCAGGCTTCCAAGGAAAGGGTAGGACAGAAGTATGGATTTTAAACCCGGTAGGCCCCATGGAAGCCATTTGCAGTTTCTTATAATGGTCCGGGTTGGTGATATCGTAAAGGAACCGGTGTTCATCTTTGTGTAGGCTGGCGTAATGTGTCTGTGCCGCGCGGAGGTCTTTATAATGGGTGATCAGGAAAGATCCTTTGACTTCGTCCTCATGAGGGCCAATGCCCCTTTTATAGGACTGTCGCACAAAGTGAGTATGCCCCGCCTTCATCAGGGCGTGGAAGATCCGGTTGTCAAATATGATGAAGGGATTGTGCATTCTGTTGTAAAACAAAGATATTGCTAAAAAATTTAGTAAAATGAACAAAAGCTAAAAGCCTGTAAATCAATGTCTGGCTTTGGGCCCCCCTCACTGCATTAAATACTTTTTTTGCACCTTATTGAGGATGGAATCCGCCATGATAGGCCATCCGAGGGCTGAAAAATAATCCCAATTCCGGGGCTTTCCGTTCAGCAGCATGATACCGTCATCATTGCTTTTATTCCTTAAATGGATATACTCGTCTGTGAAATCCAACTCATCGACGTTGTCTACATAGGTGTCCATGTTGGTGGATTGATAAAGAATGGCGCCCGTGAGCAGGTCCCGGATAATGATCAGCATCCCATCTTTGGTATTCCTTTTATACACCACATAGTCTGACTTAGTATTGGTCCTGAAGAAATACTTGCCGTAAATCCGGGACGTATCGACTATATGATCGTCTGCTGAGATGCTGTCAATAAGGGACGAAGTGCCGGACCGGATATCATATGAAAAGAGGAAAATGCTGTCCTGGACTTTGGCGTTTTTAGTAGTATCCTTTTGTTCCTTTACATATAAAACCTTTTTTCCGTCATCCGTGATATCATAGGCCAGGACATTTTTCAAGGCGCTCAAGGTCTTGTAGCCGGGTTTCCTGATGTCCAGCAGCAAGACATCCCCGGATGGATTAGTGACGAGATCCTTGGTGTATCCGGTATTCACGGAGAATTTGGAAAAGGACTGTCCATTCTCGCCCAATGGGTCGGTAAACAAGTGGGAGTGCAGGTTGTAAAAAACAATATCCGAATACAATAACCTTTCCACAGTGCCGTACTGCCATTCCCAATGGCCTAAATAGAGGATGCTATCGCTGGTCATTTTGATTTCATTGAACTTGCCTTTCAGCCATTCTTTCATATTTTCAGTCAGCAAATCCACTTTCCAAAGACTTCCATTTTTCAAATACGCCGCCGAATCCCCACCCATGTATACAAAGTAACCCGTCGCGGTGTTGACCGGGCCAACGACCGTTCCCAACACAAGGCTGTCCCCTTTCTTATTTAACCGGACCAGCCGGTTGGAATATTGACAGTAGACGTACTTGGACGTAGTATCAACGACCCGCGAAAGCCATGAGAAATAGAAGCGATCCATAGGGTAACTGGCTTGTTGCCCGTTGGCCGTGTTCACGAAGTGGATCTTCCCATCCATATAGAGAGCGAAAAACGAGTGCCGGGGGCAAAAATTCAGGCTATCCCTATCCAGGGAGCTATCTACGTAAAGAGCGCTGCCTTTCCCTGCCACGGCGTCAAAGGAGAAAATGCTGTCCGGCGACAGGGCAACGAATGCCCCGTTATCCTCTGAGAACATCGTCCTTACGATATTGGGATATTCTTTGCAAACGGTCAGCTTGTTTTTAGAATCCACCCGCCATAAGCGATAGAGGCTGTCGCTTGTATAAGATAGAATGTAATTGTTTTTCAACGTGTACATCTTGTTGTCGTCTGACGGAATATCGAAGTCCCCGAAATCCACCTTTTTCAATTGCCGGTCCAGGAAGCCGAAACTCGGTGCGGATTCGGCGAGTTTTTTATAGATGGAATAGGCTTCTATGGGGTTGTCTCCTTCCTTTAGCTCGCCCGCCTTAAAAAACAAGGCAAGGCTGGTGAACTCTTCCGACTGTCCCTTATAGTACTGAATGAAATAGCCGCCGATCAAAGCGGCGACGAGGATGCCTGCGGCGACGATCCAAACCACCTTTCTCCTTTTGAGGCGACCTTCCCTTGCCTTTCGGCTGTCCCGCTTTTTTTCCAGGGGAGGGACCAGCCGGTCATGCAGGATGTCCAGGTGCAAAGTATCCAGCAGTTGCTCGCTGTTCAGCAGCCGGCACCGGTAATCCTTAATACCTGCTGCGGTAGTATTCCCCAGCAGTAGGTCTATATCGTCTGCAATGGCTGCATTGTGCCTGGCATCTTTGAGATTATAAGACGTTCTTCTCCCATCTGAAGTGATCAGCTTATCCTCGATAAACACCTTTGTCTCTTTACGGATCCTTTTATAGATGCCATCAATATGCTCTTCAATGGCATTTTTTACGAGGTTTTGTATAAAGGCATCGGACGGGTCACCTCCCTTTTCTCCGATAATATGATCGTAGATCTTTTGACAGATCAGACTTAACAAAAAGGGATCCACCGTTTGTTTGTCAAAATTGGCATTGACCTGTATGGCCAGGTTATTGGCAATGAGCTCCGCCGTCCGTTTGTTAATTTCCGGGGAGATGCTGGTGATGACGTCTACGCCCGTGTCGGTGGAAAAGGGTTCCAGCCTGAATTTACTGGTCGTGAACCCAATATAGGGGATTGTTGATTTAAGGCTTTCAAAGTCAGGCATGTATTCTTCCCTGAAGGAGAACAGTATCCTGAAGTTCTTTTGTTTACTAAGGAGCGACTTTTTTAGTTCCTGGTATTTAGTGGCATTTTCAGGCAATTGGAGGTGGTCCACCAGGTAAGCCGGCACCCTGTTTTCAATCAAGGCATCCAGTTCAGTCAGCAGGAAATTGAGGCTCTCCTTCTGCTCGCCATAGTCCAGGGTGAAGATCTCTTCAAACTGGTCAAATAGCAATACGGGTTTAAGATAAGTATTGACCACCTCACCCTCTTCCTGCACCGACTTAACGATCTTCAGACCTTCTATGAAATCAAACAGGGAGTAAAAGCCTTTTTGGGGATCTGCCAGTATCTTATCCGGGATATACAATTCATAGCCCGGCTGCCCTTTAATTTTTTCCAGGCTTTCTATGATCAGTTCGATGATATATCCAACCAGGTCATTCGCCTGTTTGCTGTCTTCTGTCGCTTTTTGATTTAGATGTATGTATACAGGCCAGTAGTATGAGTCTTTCAAGGTCCCTATCAATGACGCTTTGATCAGGGAGGACTTCCCCGTTCCGGACCTGGCAAAAATGAAGGTCAGGACCTCGCTTCGTATGAAATTCAGGATGCCCTTCACTTCATGTTCACGGCCATATAGCTTGTCCCCCTCTTCGTAAGGCTCCGCGCCTTTAAATGGGTTGCTCATATTGATGGTTTTCCTGTTTGTCTCCGGCAATTGTATACCAGGTTCTTTATCTCGTTGAGCTTGTTGTTTTCCGGCGCTTCCGGTATTTTGTTGTCTTCCGTCAACTTAATGCCAAGGATATTATAGCGGTTCAGGATATTTTCCCGTATCATGGGGACCATGTCCTTGTCCTTGCAGGGCAACATTAAACTGGCCGAATCGACAAAATCAATGAAGACGGGCCATATCGTCTTCCCTTTCCGAAGGGCATAGGCCCATTCCAGGCAGAAATAATCACTGGCCACCGACAAATGATTGGAAACGAAAGCCAATACGACGCAGGCGTTATCAATCTCTTTTTTTATGGTGTCATGAAGGTCCATACCGGAAGCCAATTCATTCGCGTCGATAAAATGATCAATGTATTTTGACGACAACTGCTTGCTGATACCGGAGACCACTTCATAGTCCGCCTTGCAATAACTCAGGAAGACCTTATTGTTTTCAATCTTGGGCACCAGGTATTGACCGCCTGACATCGTCTCAAAGCGCCGGTATATTTCATTGACGAGGATCTTGCAATCCAGGTCTACCTTTTGAATGCCATAGTCGTTGATGAAGATGGTCCGGCTGGTATCAAGTGTTACCAGGCTATCAATGACCGCCTTCCTGGACGTGGCCTCTTTGGACATGTCAACCCTGTCGCCGATACAGAAGCGGACAAACAGCCGGAAGAACCAATCCGGAAAATTACAGCCCAAGAAGAGAAGATACCCATCCTTCAGGTAGGAAAATAAGTTGCCAAACTTGACTTTCTTTTTTTCAATGAGATCGTATATCAATTCAATATAGTCTGCGTCCGTCAAAACATATTCATTGTCCTGGGAATCATGGGTGCCAAAAAGATTGTAGATGACCGGTTTGGGCAAATGGATGTGAAAACTTTCCGGGGCGGGTTCCGGAATATCCTGGGGAATAGCTGCGTGATAGTTGGCCACCACATAGGCGTCCTTGATCTTAAAAGCATCCGATTCCACGATCCGGTAAGTGCTCAGGGCCAGTTCCAGTGAATTCGTGAAAGTGGCGTTGATGAAAAGATTGAATTGTTTGATGCTCACGAGCTTTTTAAGGCTTTCCGGGATGACCTTCAGGTTCAATCGTTGGGCGGCGATCGTATTGCTGATATCAGATTTGAAATTGTCCTGCTTTGGGATAGGCAATTGATGGTAATACGCGTTAATAAAATCATTGCCCGTTTTAGCGCCGGGGAAGGCTGCATTCAAGTCATCGATTTTGGAATGGGCCTTTAATAACCCTTTCAGAAAGTCGTCCTCAGCGCTGATGCTTTCAAAGTCATAGTGTAGCAGATCATACCCGACGATGGGGATCACCTTGCCCCTTTGAATAGCGGTGGCGATCTGATCGATGGCCGAATTTTGCTCTTCTGTCAGCATGGTTTACATTTTACACACTGATTATCAATAAATTGTATGGGTTTTTTGCGTAGAAAGCAGGCGGCATCCGGGTTCACAAAGGCTAAGCAAGGGAGCATATGAGGTGTTTGACTATAAAATATGGAAGATTCCTATAGGAAACAACAGTGGAATGCCCATTTCTTAAAAAATCTGTGGCCTGCAGGGAGATGGCAGGGGCTGGGACTAAGGGGCTTTCTTTCGCCGCACGTCAATGCGGCGCGGGAGCATTTTACTTTTGTAAAACTCGCAATACCTATTGAGGAATTTTTTTTATGGAAGTCGCAGAGCGGCCTCTTTTTCCTATGTACGTAATACTATCAATATTTTATTTTGGAGAATTGTCATTTTGATTTGGAAATCTAAGGATATTTATTTTACATTTACTCAAGACATCTAGCTTTACGCCTTTATCCCTTTAATTCATTTTTTATCGTTTTTTTGCGCGGGCCAACCTGCGCCAAGATTTATTTTGCTTACTCAGACCACCTTAATGTAACTGTTTATGCGGCTGGCTCCTGCTTTGCTTACACTCACCGGTTTGCTCTTTTTATACTTACCCCTGAATGCCCATGTCCTGGCTGATTCTACGCTAGTGCCTGTGCAACAGTTGCCACCCCAATATTTCAGCCAGGTAGGCGCGAAAGCCCAGTCCGTAGATGAGGCGCTTACCAAAAAGACAACCCAATATTTAAACAAGCTTTCACGGATCGAGGCAAAGCTGCTCCGGAAATTGAGCAAGACCGATACCGCAGCAGCAGGTAAAATTCCCCCACTCAACTATCAGCAATTGGCCTCGCAGATGCAGGCTTCGGGCACGAATATAAATAGGACCGCCGCTACTTATGTATCTTCCCTGGATACTCTTTCAACCACCCTTAAATTTTTACAGACCCAGTCAGGCGCACTGGGATCCCTGACAAATGCCGGTGGACAACTTTCCCAGGCCAGCTCCCAGGTGCAGCTTTTGCAAGCCCACCTGGATGAAACCACCCTTGTCCAGCAATACATCAGTGCGCGCAAACAACAGTTAAGCCAATTACTCAGTCAATATACACACCTTCCTCCTGGGGTTGCCCAGGCATTCGCGAATTTTAAAGCCACAGGTTACTACTACCGCCAGCAGATTGAGCAGTATAAGGCAATGCTGAACGATCCCCAAAAAACGGAGCAGGCGGCAATTGCCGTGCTTTCCCGGCTTCCGGCTTACCAAAACTTTCTGGCTAGGAATTCCCTATTGGCCAGCCTTTTTCAATTACCTGCGGGTTATGGCAGCGGCAATTCCCTTCAGGGATTGCAGACCCGGGACCAGGTTCAGCAACAACTCCAGCAACAGGTAGGTGGGGGAGGAGGTCAAGCCGTCCAGCAACAGTTAGAGGGTGCCCAAAGCCAGGTCACAAGCATGCAAAATGGTCTCTCCAAGTATGGGGCAGGGGGGCAGGACCTGGACATGCCCGATTTTAAGCCCAATTCGCAAAAAACGAAATCCATCCTCAAGCGTCTTCAGTACGGATTCAATGTGCAGTTTGCAAAAAGCACGTACGATTTTCCACTAACTGGCAACCTAGGGCTCTCTGTTGCTTACAAGCTTAATGATAAGTCCACTATAGGCGTGGGGGCTTCCTACAATATTGGCCTGGGATCCGGGTGGAATGATATGCAGTTCTCCAGCCAGGGATTGGGGCTTCGCAGTTTTATGGACTGGAAGATCAAAAAGACATACTACGTGACAGGCGGGTATGAGCTGAATTATATGAGCCAGTTTAGCAAGATATCCCAGCTACAAGACAGGTCGGCCTGGCAGCCTAGCCTGCTGGTTGGACTCGAAAAAAAATACAAGATCTCCAGCAAATTGCAGGGGAACCTGCAATTACTGTTCGATGCCCTATACAGGCAGGAAATTCCCCAGGGACAAATGATCAAATTCCGTGTGGGCTATACGTGGCCCTGATAAACATACATTCTTTGCACGACATCCAAATTAAGATTAAAATGACAAAAAAGGAGAAATGTACCCCGTTTCGCTTATTGATTTTTTTATGTGCTCTTGTGCTCAGTGTGACCAAGAGCGAGTCACAGGTTTTATCGCTGCAAAGCAGCTTGTCCCAGGGTTTACCCTTTAAAAGTGGGGTGCTGTTCACAGATGGCCAGACACTACTTTCCAGCGCTCAGTTTCAGACAGACATTCTTCCCCAATCGCCGGAGGCGGCGGCTATGGTAAAATATACCCTTTTGCCGGTGACGCTGTACAGTGGTCTTCCTCAGGTCGGTGTGCCCCTGTTTGATATTAAAACTCCTAACCTGGATGTACCCGTTTCGTTGAGTTATAACTACAATGGTTTCAAGCCGGCAGAAACGGCTAGTGATGTGGGATTGGGCTGGAACGTGCAGGGGGCGGGCGTCATAACCCGGATCGTCAAAAGCCGTGTGGATCACCTGGATTCCCATGTCATTGGTAACGACTATGATAATTATATTAACATGAACCTGATGGCCTTTAAACAGACCATCTTGCAAAACATGGGTCTGGCCCTGATGGATGGGGAACCGGACTTGTATGTATTCAATGCGCCGGGATTAAGCGGTAAGTTCATTATGATGCAAGGAAAGGCGTACATGTTTCCTTATCAGAATATCCAGATCCAATCCCTCGGAACGGAATTGGGATTCGTCATCACCAATGAAAAGGGCGACCGATATTTTTTTCAGAATGGGGAAGAGTCCCATCATCAACAGACATCACAATTCGGGGAGTATATTCCGGATCATATGTCTGCTTTTTTTCTGTCCAGTATCGTCAGTGCGGACCTAACCGACACTATTCAATATGCCTACAACTCCTATACCTATCAACAACCGCCCAATTATTCTCAGACATTGACAACCACCATAGATGCTGGTGCAAGTATAAGCCGGACTACAGTGATCTCCCAGAATTTTGTCCAAAGCCCCAGCAATGGGGATTATATCGATGCCCTGACCCTGGCCTCCATCAGTTCCAAAAATGAGAGGGTCGTTTTTAATATGGGTTCAACGCCCCGGCAGGATATTTTTGCCCTCAACGGTACGATGTATCCGCTAACTTCTGTTGCGGTGTATTCGTCCCTGGGTAGTGTATTATCCAAGCAGTTTAATTTGGTGCAGAATTACTTTAATGGAAAACTGAACCTTACGGAAGTTGATGAAACGACGCCTTTGTCTGACGGAATGGATTCGGCGGAACTCAAGGAGCTGACTCAAAAGTATCAATTTCAATACCTGGATCCGCAGACGGGGGTAACGTCTGTTCCCGGTTGGAATAACTTGTCTGTGGATCATTGGGGATATTATAACGGAGCCGTCAATCAAATGCTGTTCACTTCAGATGACATCGCTTACTCCTCCACCTATCCACTGGGAAACCGCGATGCCGACGAAGGCTATTGTCAGACGAATGCATTGTCTCAAGTTACTTATCCGACCGGAGGGTATAGCACTTTTACCTATGAGTTGAACCAGACCGGGCATTATGTAGTGGAGCCAACGCCTATTCCAGATGGCTCATCCACTACATTATATTATTCTGATAGCACGGTGGCTGCCGTAAATGGGGTGAAGACAGCGACTTCCTCATTTATATTGAGTACCAATCAAACTATTGCTATTAACTATTATGACAAAGAAGAAGGAGGCAATGAGGATGTGCACCCTGTTGTTACGATAAACTCCCTTACCGGGGCGGTATTATATACTTCGCAGCCTCTTTCTGATAATGTTCCATCAAGGACGGACAGCCTCTACCTACCCGCTGGCACATACAGGTATACAGTGGATTGTGACTCCGGTGTTTTTGGGGAAGCAGTCAATATTAGTTTTGTAACATATGCCATCGATAATACTTTAGTTGATGGCCCGGGCATCCGGGTGAACCAGATTTCCTCTTATGATGGCATCAATACCGCGCCCGCATTAGTAAAGCACTATGCCTACAACTTTGGGACAGGGTTCTATAATGGTGGTGTGCACGCTACTTCAGTGCTGCAACATGGGGATCTTTGCTCCCGGCAATCCAGCGGAGATAATTGTCCGGCTCCGATCGATCAGCAGGTCATTTCCATGCAGGCAAGTCTGAACGAACCTATCAACGACCTGGTCAACAGCCTGATGTATTATCAGAACGTGGAAGAAACCGAAGTGGGTCCAAACATTAATGGAAAGACGGACTATGTCTTTAATTGTTTTGCGCCGGTGGACCCCGACGTGTTCCTTCAACAGAAGACGGACTATGGCTACGTGAATGGTCAGTATGTGTCGCTCAAACAGACCACCAGCAATTATAGTCAGACGACCAGGTTCACTTTTCAGACACTGACTTCTACCGTGAGCGACCAGATGTTACCGAATACGTCGGGGTGTTATTATTGTCAGGAATTGCCTACGCCCGACCAGACACAGCCCGTCGCAGGCCTTATTAATGAGTATAGTGCTACCCATAATCAGTTGTCATCGGGATATAAATCGCTGACCTCCACCGTTGACGTAACCTGGGACCAGAACGGGCTTAACCCACTAAGTAGTGAAACGGACTATTATTATGACAATGCCAGCTACTTATTTCCCACCAGGATTATCACCCATGATAGCAAAGGGGAACAAGTCACTACACAATTGAAATATCCTTTGGATTATCCCGTGGCCGGTGCCACGACCCAAGCAGGACTTGATTCGGCGTTTACGACTTCGGAGAATAGTGTCGTTACGCAATATAATACCTGTACCGACAATCTGTTTACCGCGCTGACGCCTTATCAGCCATATAGTCTCAATAGCACCAATTTTACGACGGTGGCTAATTCGTACAACTGTGAGGGAAGCTATCAGACAGCATCCCAGACGGCCTTTACCTCCAGGAATTCCAACTGGACCAGCTACCTGTCAGGCCTTGCGTCGGCGGAAGCCAGTGACACTTCGGCTTCACATGAAGCTTTGTATTGGATGCAGGCCAACAATATTATCAGCCCGGTCATCGAGAAATATGTAAGCGTAATCAAGAGCGATGGCAATGAATACCTCCTTTCTGCCAGCAGGAATAACTATTCCCTTTTAACCAACGCCTCCGGGCAAATGGTGGCAAAACAAACGGGCCTGCAATTGACGGAGCTAAATGCGCCGATCCTTAAGTCCTCCTTTTTGACCAATCTAAACGGCAGTTACAGGAATGAAGTGTCGATGGCCTATGACTCAAATCTGAAAATGACTTCACAGGCGAAAGTGAACGATATCGCATATCACTACTTGTGGGGATATAACCACCAGTTTGTAGTTGCCGAAGTAGAAGGCTCGAGCCAAGCCACTATTGCGGGATTTGTTAACCAGGCCATCCTGGATAACCCACCCGATCCTGTTACCCTTCGCACGGAGCTGGCAAAGATCAGGACCGGACTCGCTTCAGTGAAAGCCATGGTGACCACTTGTACCTATGATCCCTTGGTGGGGATTACCAGTAAGACGGACCCTGCCGGGCGCACCATTTACTATGACTATGATGTAATGGGCAGGCTGGTAGACGTCAAGGACCAGGACAGCAATATTATCAAGACATTTAATTATCACTATCAGCAATAACCTCTGAAGACATGAGATCATTCCTTCGTTATTATATTTTGCTTTTATTGATAAGCGGTGGCTCATATAGGGCCAGTGCTCAAATTTCTGCCATTAGCGGGTCTACCACGGTTGTTGGAGGTACCTCGACTACTTACACAGGTATGTCCGGTTCTTGCGCAAACAGCACAGGGTATATTTATTGTTGGAGTATTCAGTCCGGGATTGCGACTGTCACTTCCACGGGTTGCAGCGGAGGTGGAGCTCCCCAGGTGGTGAAGGCGGCTGTGGCCACTCCGCAATCGTCGCCGGGTGGCGCCACAGGTTGCGGCGAATGTAACCAGGCGACCATTTCGTTCCCTGTCAACGCAAGCGTCACAACTGTAAACATTCAAGAGGTGGACAATTGCAGTGACTCGAGGGTTCTTACAGTCACCATCGTGCCACCCGTGAATCCTGGAAGTGTATCATCCTCGCAGACGATAAACTATAATACGGCTCCCGCCACCCTTAGTATTTCAGGCGTCAGCGGAGGAACAGGAGCCTATACCTATCAGTGGTTCTTTTCGACAAATGGGGGTACTTCGTGGACTTCGATTTCCGGGGCTACCGGAACCAGTTATACGCCGGGCGCCCTGACAGTGACTACTGAATACGCGTGTTATGTTTATAGTAGTGTTGCCAACGGACAAAGTGCCGCGGCTACAGTGACCGTTTATCCTCAGTTGGTTACGGGAACCGTCAGCCCGACTGCTCAAACCATCAACTATAATAGTGCAGCAGGGACCATTACAGGGGTTGCTCCTACCGGAGGTTCCGGTACCTGTACTTATCAGTGGCAATCATCCACCAATGGAACTTCGTGGGCGAATATTTCTTCAGCGAAAGGATTGACGTATGCCCCGGGGGTTTTAACTTCAACAACCTATTATCATTTGGTGGATAGCAGCAATGGGGTCAGTGTTACTTCAGCGACCGCTACCGTCACGGTTTATCCAGCGTTAGTTTCCGGAGCAATTACTCCCGCTTCTCAGAGCATCAACTACAATACCGCTGCCGCAACACTAACCGCCGCCGCGGCGACAGGAGGCAATGGCAGTTACACATACCTGTGGCAGTCATCCCCCAATGGAACGGCCTGGACCAATATCACTACCGCGACCAGTGTGACTTACTCTCCGGGAGCCCTTACAGGATCGATGTATTATCATTTGATTTCCACGAGTAACGGGGTGAGTGTGACATCGTCCCCGGCCACAGTGACGGTGTATCCAGCCTTGGTTTCAGGGGCCGTGAGCCCCTCCGCGCAGAACATCAATTACAACACTAGTAGCGGGGTATTGACCAGCACCGCACCTGCCGGCGGCAATGGCAGTTATACCTACTTGTGGCAATCATCTACCAATGGGACGGCCTGGACCAATATTACTACGGCTACCAGCCTTAGTTATGCTCCCGGGGTGCTTACCTCCAGTATGTATTACCATGTGATCGCCACCAGCAACGGGGTAAGTGTAACATCCAACACGTCGACTGTTTCCGTCTACCCGCTATTGGCGTCGGGAACCGTTAGTCCGGCTACCCAAAGCCTCAATTACGGAACGTCCGCTGCTTCTTTGGTCTCCACGGCACCTTCTGGTGGATCAGGAACCTATAGCTATCAGTGGGAATATTCCTCCAATGGAACTACCTGGTCCAATATAGGCGGGGCCAATTCGCTGACCTATGCGCCTGGGGTGGTGAGCGCTACTACTTATTACAATATGGTCAGCACCAGTAACGGGGTAAGTGTCACTTCTAATACGGCCACCATAACAGTGGATCCTGCATTGGGTTCAGGAACCGTCAGCCCTTCTATACAAAGCATCAATTATAATACAACTGCCGCCACTTTAACCGCCTCCCCCGCTTCGGGGGGATCTGGAACCTATACCTACCAATGGTACTGGGCGCCCGATGGATCGACCTGGACCCTCATCAGTGGGGCCACCGCCCTCACGTATGCGCCCGGTACTTTAACCGCCACCAGGTATTATCGTATCGTATCCACCAGCAACGGGGGCAGCATAAATTTTCCGACAGCCACAGTGACCGTATACCCAGCTCTGGTATCCGGTACGATCAGCCTTGTTTCACAGACGATCAATTATAATACCAGCGCGGTATTAACATCTACAGCCCCGACGGGGGGGAGTGGCACGTATACCTATCAATGGTATTCGTCGACCAATGGGAGTAGCTGGGCGTCCGTAACCGGCGCTACCAACCTCTCTTATACAACGGCATTATCAACTGCTGTCATGTATTATTACCTCGCATCCACGAGTAACGGGGTAAGCGTGAATTCAGCCACGGCGACGGTATCTGTTTACCCGGCGCTCGTTTCCGGTACGATCAGTCCCGCCTCCAAGAATATCAATTATGATTCCACTGCAGGAACATTAACGACCACTGCGGCCACCGGTGGTAGCGGAACGTATACCTACCAGTGGTACTATTCGCTGGATGGGAACACATGGACTCTCGCCACCGGTGCTACCGCCTTGACCTATGCGCCGGGTCTTCTGACAGCCACCCACTATTATCATATAGTTTCTACTAGCAACGGGGCTACCGTGACTTCTGCCTCTGCTACGGTGGGGGTATATCCTCAACTGATCGCGGGAACCACTAGTCCTGCCACCCAGGCTATCAACTTTAACACGGCGGTGGCCACTTTAACCGCTACAGCGCCTACAGGAGGTATGGGCAGTTATACCTACCAGTGGTACATGTCCACAGATGGGAGTACGTGGTCCATTATCACAGGCGCGACTACGCTGACCTATGCCCCAGGAACATTGACAGCCACCAGATATTATCATATTGTATCGTCAACCAATAGCGTCAGTGTGGCCTTTCCGACTGCTACTGTCACCGTGTACCCACAGCTGATTACCGGAACTATTAGCCCGTCCAGGCAAAATATCAATTATAATACAGCCGCCGCTTCCATTACTGCTTCGACGGCTACAGGAGGAAACGGGAACTATACCTACCTTTGGTATTCATCCACAGATGGCAGTACCTGGGCGTCCATCAGCGGCGCTACCAGCCTTACCTACGCTCCTGGTACTTTGACCGCAACGCAATATTACCATATCGTGTCAACCAGTAATGGCGTCACGGTAACTTCGCTAACAGATACTGTATCCGTCTATCCTCCTTTAGTGGCTGGGGCCATCACGGCAGGTGTGCTTTCCCTGCCTTACGGAGGTGATCCAGGGGATATCAGCACTGCCGGCCCCACCGGTGGAAATGGGATATATACCTATCAATGGGATACTTCTGTCAATAACGTAATCTGGTTGCCCATCACAGGCGCTACCAGCCTGATTTATGCTCCCGGGAGCCTTTATACGAATACCTATGCCCGTTTGCTGGAAACAAGTAATGGGGTTACGGTGATTTCCAACGTCCTGACATTTACAGTGGCCTCCAATACCAATGCTCCTGGTTCAGATGTAATACCCGCCGGATCCCAGACGGCCATTGCCATGCCTGCTTACGCCATCCTGCCTTCAGATCCGGAGGATATGAATTTTGTCAGGTCAAAGACGATTACGAAACCAGGGATCACAGATACGGCCACGGCGAATGGTCTGACGAGTGTATATGATATGCACCAAACCACTGAATACGCTGATGGGTTGGGACGTACCATCCAGGTCGTAGATAAACAAGGCAATCCCAGTCAGGCTGACTTGATCAGTACTACTTTCTATGATCCCTTTGGCAGGGTGGCCCAGCAGTACCTGCCCTATACAGATAATGCGGCAACCGGGCACTTCCGTCCCAATGCCCAAACCCAGCAGCCCGGTTTTTATAACACCTACTTTAGCAATGCCGAGAACTACTATTACAGCAATGCAACTTATGAAGCGTCTCCTCTCAACCGTGTTCTTCAAGCCTCCCCGCCAGGCAATAGCTGGACCGGCGCCGGAAGGGGAAACAGCTCAGCTTATTTGATCAATACGGCCGCAGATGCAGTCCAGATATGGACGGTAACATACGGTGAGACTGATTGGCCTACCACAACTGCCCTATATGCCCCAGGTACACTGTACATAAGCCAATCAACAGATGAAAATGGACATTCGGTAAGAGAATACAAGGACGAGGACGGGCAAGTTGTGCTCAAAAAAGTGCAGGAAAGCATGAATCCGTCTGCTGCCTATGACGGATGGTTATCCACTTATTATGTGTACGATGATCTTCATAACCTTCGTTGTGTAATACCACCCAAGGCCGTGGCCGCCATTTACAATAATGGTTGGAATCTGACATCGGTTACAAACCTGTGTTTCCAATATTCGTATGATGGAAGGAAAAGGGTAATCCTGAAGAAGGTTCCCGATGCTGCTCCTGTATATGTAGTCTATAACTTAAAGGACCTGCCGGTATTGACCCAGGACGGGAACTTGCGAAATCAGAACCAATGGACGGTTTCCAATTATGACACCTTGGATAGGCCGGTACAAACCGGAATTTATACGGCGTCTTCTACCTATACATTGGATCAGATGCAGCAAAATGAAAACAACGATCAGGCCTATCCTGAGAGTTATACGCTTAATACCCAGATGTTTTATGATAATTATACGCAGGTCGCAGTACCGTCTTTTACTAGCGTGGATGTAAGCAAATTGACAAGTTATGCAAACAGTTATCCGTTTCCGGTTATTCAGAGTAGTTTGGCCAACGGGCTTGTAACTACAATGAAAACCCGGGTATTGGAGGCTCCAAGTACCCAGTGGTTGACTTCAGTTACCTACTATGATGAAAAGGGTAGGGGAATTCAAACGATTGCTGATAATATTTCCGGAAGCCGCGATACGTCTACTGTTTTATATGATTTTACCGGAAAGGTGCTTTCTAGCTATGAGAGGCATAACAATGCTGCCAGCACATTAAATCCTCGTACCACTATATTGAGTGCAAGCATATACGATCATATGGGCCGAATATTACAAACGGCCGAACAGGTCAATGATAACGGTATCACAAGAACTATTAATAGCCTAACTTATGATGCGTTGGGCCAGCTCAGCCAGAAAAGCCTTGGTAATAACATCGAATCTCTAAATTATGATTACAATATACGCGGCTGGTTAAGGGGGATTAATCGTAATTATATTACAGGCGGAAGCACCCACTATTTTGGTATGGAGCTAAACTATGATTACGGCTTTGCCACTTCTCAATATAATGGAAATATCTCCGGAATCAAATGGAAGAGTGCAGGCAACAGCATGGATAGGGCATATGGCTATTTGTATGACAATATCAACAGATTGATTTCAGCTCCTTATTTGCAAAATGATAATGGGGATGGGGCCACTTTTGCTACCGATGCAAAAATTGATTTCAGTGTTCCCCAAATTGCCTACGATCCCAATGGCAATATCCTGACGATGAACCAGAATGGTTTAGAGGTCACTAGCTCCGCCCCTATTGATCAGTTGACGTACGCTTATAGTGGTAGCAGTAATCAATTGAATAGTGTAACGGATGCCGCCCCCATTGATTCAACTTATCATTTGGGAGACTTTCAGGATGGCAATACTAGTGGTAACGATTACGCTTATGACGTGAATGGAAATCTGTCGAGGGATAAGAATAAAAATATTGATAGTATTAGGTATAACTACTTAAATCTGGCTGAATATATCCATATTAAAGGGAAGGGAAATGTTAACTATGTTTATGATGCGGGTGGTGTAAAATACCAGAAAATCGTTACTGACTCCACCAAAGGTGGTAAACAAGATACCACAACCTATATCGGTGCTTTTATTTATCACAGTGATACCTTGCAGTTCATAAGCCATGATGCGGGCAGAATAAGATACATCAATAAAATAAGTCAATTAACTGGTGCAGCATATAGTGGCCTTGTTTACGATTATTTTATCAAGGATCATTTGGGTGATACCCGGATGGTGCTGACCGAAGAGCAGGATACGTCTATTTATGTAGCGACCATGGAGGCCAAGGTGGCCGCAACAGAAGACAGTATATTTAATAATGTCAACACCACCCAATATGCAACACCCAATGGTTTTGAGCCAACTACAGGTGGAGATACCAGTAATCATTATGTGAGCATGCTAAATGGAAGTACAGGCGGCAACAGAATAGGCCCCGCCATAGTACTGAAAGTAATGGCAAGAGATACACTCAGCGCCAACGTATATGGCTGGTACAATACCCCAGTCCAATCCGCACCTAGCGGCGAGACACCCTTGATCAACGATCTGCTGAGTTCGCTTACCAATGACGTCATAGGAGAAGGAGGCGCTCACCTGGCGGGAGCTATTAGCCCGGTAACGGCAGCTTTGTCGCCGGCTATGGCTAGTTTCTTTAGTAACCAGGAGACTCCGGATTATTTGCCCGCGCAGCCGAAAGCGTTTTTAAACTGGGTCTTGTTTGATGAGCAGTTAAACTACGTTGCCGGAGGGGTAACTCAGATTCCAGCTATTACTGGAACAATGAATAAGCAAGTTTTGACTGCCAGTATTCCTACTGTAACTAAAAATGGTTACATTTATATTTATGTCTCCAATGAGAGTCAGCAGAATGTGTTCTTTGATAAGTTGAATATTCAGTATCGAAGGGGGCCCATTACTGAGGAAGAGCATTATTATCCGTT
>Ga0302309_10000487_pt1 | contig 45451 bp, 44 predicted proteins | sample III_Palsa_N1_1_FD_200453 | JGI IMG/M metagenome (GOLD analysis project Ga0302309, IMG submission 200453) | Peat permafrost microbial communities from Stordalen Mire near Abisko, Sweden - III_Palsa_N1_1 | ecosystem: Environmental > Terrestrial > Soil > Palsa > Peat permafrost | place: Sweden...
GTTACAGGATATTTTTTGCGTAGGGAGGAAACCCATTTCTGCTCAAGGGTAGTTTGGTAATCACCCAAAACAAGTCCCTTTGCTTCCTCAAAATTGCGGGCAGCGGCGGGTGGATAGATTTGGGCTAAAAAGTAGAAGTGCCAGTTATTGTCTGTCTGTAGGGCGGGAGTTGTGATCATACCAGCGTGGGTGTAAGCGGAATCCAGGGAGAGTGCGCTTAATTCAAAATGTGCCGAGTCCGCTATGATATTGATATGGTCAGTCATCCATATCCGCCATTTGTAGGGATTTTTTTTCATTTGTTCAAAGAGGCCGCTTCCCTGGGCGCTATCAGGATAGCTAAAAGTGACGGCGTCCACACTGGGAGGCAGGACAAACCTGTCCCTATGCTGTTCAAACCAATGCAATAGCGCAGTGGAGTCTCCATTGGCTTTATTCCAGACTTCTTGTTGCATAATACCGAAAAGGAGGGTTCCTTCGGCAAATTCTTTAACCAGGTAATGATATTGCAGATTATATGAATCAAGGTTCGCGGCATAATACTCCAGGGCCGAGGTATGGATAAACGCCTTTAGCAGGGAAGCGAAACACGTGGTTCGGTTCCTGAGCTCACCGGCCCTTCTATACAGGAGATACCTGAGCCAGTCATCAGTGGCATATGTTTTTAACCTGGACGTTTCTCCCAGGGAGAACAAAGGAACTTTGGGAACCGTTTTAATATATGCTTCCCCCGAATGCCCGGTTAAAAGTGTATCGGTTATCCGGGAAAGCCACGCGGTATCAGTGTGATAGGAATGATACTTCAGGACCGGCAGGATGCTTTCCGCAAATTTCTCCCGCCCAACGTCCATTCTATCGCTGTAATAGACCTTTTGCTGCCAGGTAGACCATCTCCTGCTATCGATACTGTCATTCAGGGGAGCCTGGAGTCCCATTCTTTTGATGATGTGATACCCAAATGAAGTAGCTACGGGTTCACTGATGCTGCCGTCCTTAGGAAGGGCAAAGGCTGCTGATTCAAATGCAGGATCAAAGTCGCCTGTAGTGAATTCAGGAAGCAGCCCATTGTTGTAGTAGGTCATTTTATCATCGCTGAACTTTCGTACCAGGCTGTCAAAAGGAGCTCCGTTTTTCAGGGAGTCAAATATTTTATAGGCCCGCTCGCGTACCAGGAGTTTTTCCGCGTCGGTTGCTTTGGGTGCAAAAGTTACCAGGATCTGTGCAGCCAGCATGGCCCCCGGATTTGGTCTCTGTCCCAATTTCTTAAAAATATGGTAGCCTGACCGACTCCTGTAAATGGCAGAATAGGCGCCGGTCGGAAGGGCATATACTAAGTTTTCAGCGGCATAGGGCAACGAAAAGACGGTGATAAAACCGGTATAACCGCCCCTGGATTTCAACAGCGGATTGGTGCCGTAGGCGGTTGCAACGGTTTCAAACGGAATGCCCTTTTGTAATTGCTCCCGGGCCTCTTCGATCCTTTTCAAAGCTCCGGCGGTATCGGCCAGTGTGGGGAACCCTACGAAAATCTGTGAGATCTCGATATCTGTCTGCCCCCTTTTCAGGGCTTCCAGGCTGAGCGCCCCCATTCCCTCCAAATTCTTCATGGTCTGATCAGTCACCTGTGTCTGGAAACTGTGGACGTCCCTCGTATAATCTCCTGTTTTATCCATGCCGGCATCCCTGGCTGCCTGAACCTTCAGCTTGTAATTGATATAGAGTTGAAGATAGGAGCGCTTGGAGGCCTCCCATCCTTTAACGGTTGCAGGGGCATTATTTTTATGGAAAGCCCAAAGAAATTCCTGTTTGTCTACTTTATAGGGACCATAACTGAACAACGTCTGGGCATTGGCAGATCCTTCTATTGCACATACAATAAGGAATAAGAGGGAAAGTGCTTTCATCACCGGGATACTGGGTTGTTGGTATTGGATTGTTTTAGCTTACGCTGTATCAATTCGTCTATCTGGTCATAGGATAGTTTTTTCCCAATGATCCTCTTTTGTTCATCCAGAAGGTACAGCGTAGGGGTTTGGTACACATCATATAGCTGACGGAATCCGGCCCTTTTGGCATCCAGGTCCTCCTGTTTCATCTGGGGTGTCTGGTATACATTCACCCAATCCTCCAGGTGATGTTCCCGGATATATTTCTGCCAGTTGGCTTTAACGGGCACAATTTTACCCACGTCCGTTTTAACTGTATCGACCAAAACTGCAAATACTTTTACGCCTTCCTTTTTCCATTTGGCATCATAAAGGCTATCGAGTACAGGCACTTCCTTTTGGCAATGGCCGCAATCCGGGTCCCAGAAGCAAACGACCGTAAAGGTCGCCTTCAGGCCATAAAGGGAGACTTTCTGGTTACTGGTGTCCAGTAGTTGTATGTCAGCCGCAGGATCACCCAACTGATTGGCCATGATACTATAGGCCCTATCATAAATGGGCTTTTTTTGTTCATCGGTGAGCCAGTCTACCTGGCCGGTTTGATAGTACTTTTCAAACAGGTCCAGAAAAACAGCGTCCTGGCCCATGTATTTTGGATTTGCATAATCATTGGTAAACTTCGTAATGAAGTACTTGAACATGGTTTTATCTGTCCTGCTATAGAGGATCATGTTATTGACTTCTTCCTTTACCGAATCTACTTCAGGAGAGACCAGCCTGGTAAAATAGTCATTCAGTTTGGGTTCAAACATGGGTGTAAAGAGCAGACGCTCATCGGAGAAGGAAACCCCATCCCAATAATGGGCCTTATAATACCGGTAAGCGAAAAGAGAATCCTTTTTCCCACCCGGGAGTATGGGGGGCGCCGGAACTACGGGTTCTTGCATCAGTCGGAAAAGGGCAGTCAGGAAACTCTGTGGATATTGCCCTATCAGGTGCTCCCGATAGTCAACAGTAGCCTTGTTAAGCTGCTGGATCTGGCTTACGAGACGGGTGGAATCAGCCGGAGTTTTGACCCCTTTTAATGCCTCCTGCAGCGGTTTGATCTTTTTAAACTGGTCGGCTGCATACGCCTGATATGCATTAAATACCTGGTTTTCCGGCGAACCACTAAAGTGTGTATTGTGCACCAGGTCCGAAGAGTCTGCCGCGATGCTAAAATGCTGGTCCTTATCAATGAGCATTTCCACCAGTTGGCTCTTCAGAGGATTCACCAGCATATAAATGCCCCCCTGCAAGGGATCGGCGCCTTTAAAAAGGCCTTCCCCGTGACCGTCTAATTGCACGGAGTCCTTGACATAAATGGACTTGCCGAAATAATGGGCCAGATATATATAGCCCTTTGTATAGGGTTTAAAAGACACCTTGATCTCGTAACCGGTTTGTGCCTTAAGCAGGACGGAAGGCCAACACGCGGCCAACAGGCAGAGGATTCTGATATTGGTTTTCAAAAAGGATCGATTGAGCATAGTGCTAAACGGGAATTTCAGGATGGAAATATACACAAAAGTGCGACACTTATGCGAATCCAGTATTTTTGCAGGGTGAGGAAAAAAAATATCAAAACACTGGAGCAAGTGCCGGTTTCGGACTATGCGGCCGAAGGGAAGGCACTGGCAAGGCTGGATGGGAAGGTCATTTTTATAGAAGGGGCCGTTCCCGGGGATGTGGTGGACGTGATGGTCACCCGTAGTAAAAAGGATTGGGCGGAGGGGAAAGTATTGGCTTTTCGTTCCCTTTCCAAGGATCGGATAGAGCCATTTTGCCCCCATTTCGGGGTATGTGGCGGATGCAAATGGCAAATGCTGCCTTATGAAAAGCAGCTTCAATACAAGGAACGGGAAGTCTTTGAAAACCTGACGCGTTTGGGTAAGATCGGCCTTCCCCCCCTTATGCCCATCATTGGGGCGGCGAATACCCGGTTTTACCGGAACAAATTGGAGTTCACTTTCAGCAACCGAAGATACAGAACCCGGGAAGAGCTGCAGGAGACAGGGGATGCCGGCCCGCGGTCGGAGGATGCCGACGCGCAGTCAGAAGAGGCGTTCAGGCGGCCGCCCGAAGGAGCGGCGAAACCCTTTGGTGGAGCGTCCGGGGCCGGGGCACCGGCGAAACCCTTTGGTGAACCCGAGCCGGCCCTTGGCTTTCATGTTCCCAAGCTGTTCGATAAGGTCATTGACATTTTTGAATGCCATTTGCAGGGTGAACCCAGCGACACCATTCGGAATACCGTCCGGGATTTTGCCCTGGCTGAAGGATATTCTTTCTATGATATCCGCCAGCACACGGGTTTTCTAAGAACCCTGATCGTAAGGGTCTGCACCACGGGAGAAGTGATGGTGAACCTATGTCTGGCCCATGAAGACCCTGACCGGGCCAAGAGGCTGATGGACCATCTCCTGGAAAAGGTGCCGGGGATCACCACGCTGCTCTATACCATCAACCCTAAATGGAATGATAGTATCTATGACCTGGAGCCCAGGATTTACCATGGAAAGGGATATATAACTGAAAAGCTGGAGGACTTCCAGTTCAAAGTAGGCCCCAAATCGTTCTTCCAGACCAATACCCTGCAGGCGGAAAAGTTATATTCCGTCGTCCGGGACTTTGCCGGCCTGACGGGCCGGGAAACCGTATATGATCTCTATTGCGGAACTGGAAGCATTGGCATTTTCCTGAGTAAGGGCGCGGCCAAGGTGATAGGCGTGGAAACCATCCCGGAAGCCATTACCGATGCGAAGGAGAATGCCCGCCATAACGGAATAACCCACGCCTCTTTTTTTGCGGGAGACGTGATCGATATTTGCAATGATGCCTTTTTTGAACGTCACGGCCGTCCTGAAGTTATCATCACAGATCCCCCCAGGGCGGGGATGCACGAAAAACTGATCAGGAAGCTCCTGGAAATCGGCGCTCCAAAGATTATATACGTGAGTTGTAACGTTGCCACCCAGGCGAGGGACCTCCAGTTACTGGACGAGCGCTACCAGGTGGTCAGGGTGCAGCCCGTAGATTTATTCCCCCATACCCATCACATCGAAAATGTGGTAGAATTGGGATTACGTTAATATTTTTTTAAATTTGTTTCCATGGCGAATTTCACGCAGTCAAGATTTCCGGCGCTTCCACCGGTCATAAAGTACCTTATTATTGTGAATGTCATTGTATGGTTGATTGAGTACTTTTCAAAAAGTAGCGGCTTTGTTGATTATTTTGCCCTGCACGATTTCCGGTCCTCCCATTTTAAGCCCCATCAGCTTATTTCACATTTGTTTCTGCATGACCCTTTGGCCATCTGGCACCTGTTATTTAATATGTTCGCGCTTTGGATGTTCGGGAGTACGCTCGAGAACTACTGGGGGTCCAAGCGTTTTTTCAATTTTTACATGATTTGCGGCATCGGGGCCGGGATCCTTTACCTGGTGGCCATATATTTTCTGCATATGGGCGAGATGAGTGCACTGGCGGAGTTTCAGGCCCATCCGTCTAACGAACTCTTCAATGAGATAATTTCCAAATATCGCGTGCCCGAAAGTGTGTATTACGGGTTGAACGATTCTAATTCAATTTATTCCGCGATAAGGAATTTCGTCCTGGATGATCAGATCCTGGGAGCCTCCGGGGCCATTTTCGGGGTTCTGGTGGCATTCGGGTATACCTTCCCTAATACCGAAATGATCATTATACCTATCCCTTTTCCTGTGAAAGCCAAGTACCTGGTAGGTGGTTATGTTCTTCTGGAATTATATACCGGCTTCCGGAACAGTGCAGGAGATAATGTTGCTCATTTTGCCCACCTGGGTGGGGCACTGGTGGGATTTTTGCTGGTCGTATTCTGGAACAAGACAAATAAACGGGACTTTTATTGACTTATGCCCGTCTCAGGAAGATCGAATGACCTTCCGGTTTCGTAGCTTTATAGTAGCATATTGCTCAAGATTTAAGGAATTTATTGTTTTATGGCAGTTACGGAAAGAAATAGTAGGCGAAGGGTGCTGCTGGGGGAGTCCAACAATGCCTTGTTTAACCTGGTGGCATTGAACGCCGTGGTATTTGTGATATTAGGGTTCACGCTGATTGTATATAGGATAACGGGAGAAGCCGCTGGAGTTTCTCTGTTCCATAAGGAAGTGCTGGATTGGGTCGCCCTTCCCGCAGACCCTTCAAAGCTGGCCGCCCGTCCCTGGACCCTGCTCACCGGGATGTTCACACATATGGAGGTCTGGTTGATCATCAGCAATATGCTGTGGCTATGGGCCTTTGGGTACATTCTTCAGGACCTGACGGGCAACGGGCAGATCATTCCCCTGTATCTCTATGGAGGAGTGGCCGGAGGAGCCGTTTTTGTACTGGCTTGCAACCTGGCGCCCATGTATCGCGGCCTTGTTCCATCGATGGAGCTGATGGGCGCGGGTACGGGAATCATTGCAATGGCCGTTGCAACAACCATCGTATCTCCCGATTACAGGATCTTCCCCATGTTGAACGGAGGCATTCCACTATGGATATTGACGCTTGTTTATGTGGTCATTGACTTTGCCGGGCTGGGGACGGCTCCGTTTCCTTACCACCTGGCTCATCTGGCAGCCGCTGGAATGGGTGTCCTGTTTGTAAAGCAATTGCGCCGGGGCCATGATTTGGGGGCCTGGATGCATCATTTCCATGACTGGCTCTCCAACCTGTTTAACCCTGGGAATATCAAGGAAAAGAAGATCTTTAAAAAAGAGCTGTTTTATAAAAACCAGGGTAATCCTCCTTACACGAAAACGCCATTGATCACCCAACAAAAAGTAGACGAACTTCTTGACAAAATCTCGCAGAAAGGATACAATTGCCTGACCGAAGAAGAGCAGGAGATCCTGAAGCGGGCGAGTGAAGAAGATTTGTGATCCCATGAGAGCATTACTGATCTTCATCAATAGCTTATTGGTGATCCTCTTGTTATTAGTGGGCCTTACCCCTCACGTTGACCCCAAGACATGGTGGATTCTCGGATTTCTGGCCCTGGGCTTTCCATGGTTATTACTCCTGGTCGTTCTATTCCTTATATTCTGGCTGTTCCGTTCAATGCGGTGGGCATTGATTTCGGCAATAGGGATTGCCCTGTCCTGGGGCTCTATCCGGTCCTTTATGGTTTTTAACATGAATACCCATCCGGGGGAGAAAAAGCAGCAGGGGATGCTGAAGGTAATGAGCTGGAATGTGCACCTGTTCAATTTTTTTGATAACAAGAAGGATCCGACGGTCAAGCAAAACATGATCGAGTTGATCCGGAACGAGAATCCTGATATTGCCTGCTTCCAGGAATTCTTCTTTTGTGACAGCCTGGCGTGGCCCTATTCCATACAAAGCTTCCGTCACGCCTTGGGATTCCCTTATTACGCCGTGGCCTATGGGGGGTATTCCAATTCTCATTACAATAATGTCCTCTATCATTATGGGGTGATCATCTTCTCTAAATATCCCATTCTGCAGCAGACCAATATTTTCGGGAAAGATGGTAAATACAATGATGATTTTGAATATGCCGACATTGTGACACCGGTGGATACTTTCCGGGTATTCAATGTCCATTTGCAGTCTTTGCATTTTGACAAGAAAGATTATGCCTTTTTGGATAATCCGTCTTTATCCAAAGGAGAACAGGTAAAGCAGCAATCCCGTAATATATTTGGTAAAATAAAGGCAGGATTACTGCGCAGGGCCGATCAGGCGGACATCGTCCGGGAAGTGGTGGAACACAGCCCTAACCCGGTCATTGTATGCGGGGATTTCAACGACGTTCCTAATTCTTACGCTTATGCCACGATACGGCACGGCCTGAAGGACGCCTTCCAGGATGAGGGCAGCGGCTGGAGCCGGACGTTCTCCCAGATATCTCCTACCCTTAGAATTGATTATATCTTGTTTGACCCGTCCTATAATACCTATCAGTACCAATGTATCCCCCGGGTGTTGAGCGATCACTTTCCCATCATGGCTACGCTATATGATCCCGGGAATATGACCCCGGAAGATGAGCGCCTACCGGCTAAGTAGGCTAATTTTCCAGGAAGGAGCTGGTCCCCGCAGGTCAAATGATTTATATTTGCAGGTACTACATCCTTTTGTTTTATGGCAGAGTTGAAGGTTTATAATTCATTGACGAGGCAAAAAGAGACATTTTCACCCCTGATCCCAAATAAAGTGGGGATGTATGTTTGCGGACCTACCGTGAGTGGCGAATCTCATTTGGGGCATGCCAGGCCCTTCATCACGTTTGACGTCGTCTACCGGTATTTACTGCACCTGGGTTACTCTGTCAGGTACGTAAGGAATATAACGGACGCTGGGCATTTTGAAGAAGAAGGCAGGGAGGCGGAAGATAAAATATCCAAAAAGGCGGTGCTGGAAAAGCTGGAACCCATGGAACTGGTTCAGAAGTATACCAACCTTTTCCATTGGGCGATGCGTCGATTCGGTAACCTGGAGCCGAGTATAGAACCCACGGCCACGGGGCATATCGTCGAGCAAATCAATATGATCCAACAGATCATAAAGGATGGATATGGATATGAAGCGAATGGATCTGTCTATTTTGACGTAGAAAAATATAACAATCACTATAAGGCATTGGGGCAGCCGTATGGAATCCTGAGCGGAAGGGTGCTGGATGACCTGATGGACACTACCCGGGAGCTCGACAACCAGGAGGAGAAGCGCAACAGGGTGGACTTTGCCTTATGGAAAAATGCGCCGCCGGAACATATCATGCGGTGGAACAGCCCATGGGGAGAAGGCTTCCCGGGATGGCATATCGAATGCTCTGCCATGAGTACAAAATACCTGGGGGCTCAATTCGATATTCACGGCGGAGGCATGGACCTGCAGTTTCCTCACCACGAATGCGAGATCGCCCAAAGTACGGTTTGCAATCATGAAATGCCCGCCCGCTATTGGTTGCATAACAATATGATCACCATCAACGGAAGGAAGATGGGGAAGAGTTATAATAATGTGATCAAGCTAACGGAACTGTTCAGTGGGAACCATCCTTTACTTGACCAGGCCTATTCCCCGATGACCATTCGGTTCTTTATCCTGCAAACGCATTACAGGAGCACCCTGGATTTTGGAAATGAAGCGTTGAAAGCGGCGGAACGGGGGCTCAGGCGCTTGTGGGAGGCATACGAAGTCCTTAAACGGTTGCCGGCTCCTACAGGCGCAAATGGATCGGACCAGGAACTGGATAATAAAGTGCAAAAGCTCCTGGATGCGGTGGATGAGGACATGAATGACGATTTTAATACCGCCAAAGTACTGGCCAACTTGTTTGAACTGGCTCCCGTCGTCAACGGGATCAGGGACAGGCATGTCTCAGGCGATGCGCTCAGCGAAGCCACTTTTGCCCGCTTGTCCACTTATTTCAAGGCCTACCTGGAAGATATACTGGGCTTGCAGGAGGAGAAATCAGGCAATAACCAGGTGCTGGAAGGTGTTTTGGAATTACTCATCGAACTCAGGAAGCAAGCCAGGACAAATAAGGATTATACCACTTCGGATAAGATCCGTAATCAGCTAATGGAGCTGGGTGTTTTATTGAAGGACGAGAAAGATGGTAACGTTAGCTTCACATTGACTTGATACTTTTATAATTATGAAGAAGAATCGGTGTAATGGAACAGGTATGCTAGCCCTTGTGCTGGCATTATGGTTATTAAAGGGAGAAAAGGCATTTGCCTGGGGTACTACGGGACATAGGGTGGTGGCTGCGATTGCCCAGAATCACCTGTCGCCTAAAGCGAGGCTGGCATTGGAGAATCTGATAGGAAGAGAGAGCCTGGCTATGTGGGCTAATTGGCCGGATTTTATTAAATCGGATACCACCCACACCTGGGACAGTACTTTCAAATGGCATTACGTCGATCTTCCGGGGGCGCTTCCGAAAGACGAGTTCATTAAGGAATTAAAGCAATTACCCGGAGAGAACCTTTATACCCAGATCCAGGTGATGGTTGCCCGGTTGAAAGATAAAACACTCCCCAGGGAGCAGCGCGTCATCGCGCTTCGATTCCTCATCCACCTGGTGGGGGACCTTCATCAACCTTTGCACGTGGGTCACGCGGAAGATGCAGGCGGGAATAAGATCACGGAGTATTGGTTCGATAAGAAAACAAACCTGCATGCCATTTGGGACGGGGAATTGGTGGACTTTCAAAAATATAGTTACACGGAATATGCGGCTATCCTGGATATTGCCCCGGCGGCCGAAGTAACCGTGTGGCAGAAATCCTCGCTTGAAGACTGGTTTTATGAATCGCATCAATTAGCCGACAAGGTTTACGCCCTTTCTCCTCCGGACTCCAGACTGGGGTATAAATATGATTATATCTTCCAGCAAGACCTGGACCAGCAGCTACTCAAGGGCGGCCTGAGACTGGCTAAATTATTGAATGAAGCGTTGAATTGATGCCAGGGATGTTGATTGAGTCTATACTGATCACAGGCATCCTCACAGGAGGTACGACGCTGTCGATCAGACCGATCAGTTCATATTCAACCCCGTTGATCCATCTGCGATAATCCTGGGAAGGCTGGTAGGTGGCTATATAATCCAGGAGCCGTTCGATCCGGAAACCGGTATCGTAAATGCCCGCCCCCGCTTTGACGGCATCCCGGGCATTGCAATATTGTTCATAGTGACCTCCTACAGGAATCATCAGGGCAGGCTTTCCCAGATACAGGGCTTCGCAGACCGATTCAAACCCAGCCGTACAAACGAGGCCTTTGCAACTGGCCATCATGGTCAGAAACTTCTTGTCGTCCAGGGAATGAAAGCACAAAGTGTCATCGTATCTCCATTTGCCTTTTACCGCTTTACTGTCCGTAAAGCAATGCAATTCCGTCTCCGGGTGGTCCTTATGCCAGTTGATGATATCCTGCATATAACCTGCGTTCAACACGTAAGCAAGGAGAAAGGACTGATGATGGATCTCCTGCTCGAACACTTCCTTCCTGAGTAATGGGGGTAGTATTTTGAGTCTTTTATTGTCCGCCGGTGGAAGGGAATAAAAGGACAGGGCCAGTAATGCATCTGCCCCCAGGGCTGTCAACCTGGTATAGTTTTTAATCACCCTGCGGTCAGTATGTCTCCCCGGGGGGAATTCAAAGGAGGGGTGCAGGTATATGTATTGATGCCCTATGCAGATGACACGGGTGTTTTTGTCCTTCTTGTGCCTCCATGCATATAGTCCCACCAGTGGTTCGTAGAAGTTGATGATAGCGTCGGGATTATATTCCCGGACGGTTTCTCTGATAAGGCGCAAGCTTTGAACGTATTTGCCGAAGTGACGGAGGGTCCTCCAGGCGGAGGCGGCCAACTTGATGGATTTGTTCTTCGGATCAGTGGCAAAGTTCGGACTCGGGAAAGGGATGATAGGGACAGGGATCTTTTTTTTGAAGAAATCCGGCAGTTCCCTTCGTTTGCTCGTACCCACCATGACGGCGTGCACTTTGAAACCACGACTGGTCAGCATTTCATAAACGGAAATGGCTTGGGTGAGGTGTCCTCTTCCTTCTCCCTGAACGGCAAAAATAAACGAACGGCTTTCCATACACTTATCATGTTCATCAGGCAGGTTGTAAAAGCCATGGTGCCGATCCTTCGATCAGCAGAGAAGCTTTATCTGCCTGTGTTTCTTCAATTGTTTCTTCTTTTTTTGGCAACGTTTTTTCCCATTCGGCAAAGTAGACCACTTCCCATTCCCCCTGCTCGTTTTCAACAAGTGCGCTGAGTGTTTCCACCCAGTCACCGGAATTGAGGTAGTGTATATCGCCGATCATTTTATTGGCTGGTTGATGTATATGTCCACAGATCACTCCCTGGCAGCGATTGGCCTTTGCCACTTCGGCCAGTTGTTCCTCGAAATCGGAGATGAATGATACGGCCTGTTTTACTTTTTGTTTGACCACCTGTGACAGGGAGTAATAAGGCAAACCCTTCTTTACTCTGTAATTGTTGTAGTGCCTGTTCAGCCAGAGCAGGAGGGTATAGCCAACGTCTCCTAATTTTGCCAGCCACTTCAACTTAGTGGTAACCGTGTCAAAAATGTCCCCATGGACGACGTAATAACGTTTATTGCCGCTATGGAGGATATGGTTCTGTTTGATGCTGAAATTTCCGAGGGAGAAAGGTAGGATCTCGTCCAGGAAGTCGTCGTGATTGCCTCTTAGATATATGACCTTCGTGTCATTCTTGGCCAGCCACTTCATGATCAATTTGAAAAACTTGGTGTGCTTGTTCTTCCAGCTGCCGGATTTTTTCAACTGCCATCCATCAATGATGTCACCGTTTAGGACGAGGGTGTCGCAGGTATGGTGCTTAAGAAATTCGACGACTTCTTTGACCCTCGAATTTTTAATGCCCAAGTGCAGGTCGGATAGTACAATGGTCTTGTAGTGTTTCTTCACCATTAAAGGTTTGTCAAAGTTTGAATTATATTATTATCAAACTGTATTGTTAACTTTAATTGCAGATTAAATAATTATGAACGCAATATTACCAACCGGGTCTGTATGAAGTCCAAACCCCACCCCTACCTGGAGTATCTTTCCAAAGATAAAAGGCTGGCAAAGGTGCTGGCGAGCCACCAGCCGATGCAACTGAAACGGGGGGAGAACGTATGGTTGAGCCTTGCTGGGTCGGTCATGTCCCAGCAATTGTCGGTCAGGGTGGCTTCGGTTATACGTAGCCGTTTCCTGGCATTGTATGAGGGGGAGCCTACGCCCGAGCAGGTCCTGGGGACCGAATTAACGACCCTACGGGCCATTGGTTTTTCCAATGCAAAGGCTCAATATGTTCATAACATAGCCCTTTTCTCCCTGGAGCAAGGGATGGCGTTGGATCAGTTACAGAACATGACCGATCCGGAAGTAATTGCTTACCTGACGCAGATCAAAGGCGTGGGCAGATGGACGGTTGAAATGTTGCTGATGTTCACCCTTGGAAGGGAAGACGTTTTTCCCGCGGATGACCTGGGTATTCAACAGGCGATGATGTCTATCTACCGGCTTAAAAATGATGACAAAAAGGTACTCCGGGCAAAGATGGAAAAGATATCGGCCAAATGGAGTCCGTATAAAACCTTTGCGTGCATGCATTTATGGCGCTACAAGGACGCCGGATAGTTACTGCTGAAGCTTGATGGTTCCCAAGTCGGTCATGTTTCCGTCCGCTACCTGGACATTATCCTTGATAACATCTTTAAATGGAACCTTGGCTACGACGACAATCTTATAGGTTCCGGGCTTGGCATCGAACGTGAAAGCCCCGTCAGTTACGGAAACTTTTAAAGAATCTGTTCCCGAGATGGCCCATACCTCGGTGGCTGCGTCAATGGGGTAAACCTTTCCTTTGATGGAAGTGGAAGCGATAATCTTGGTAGAATCCTTCGCTATTGACGAATCCTTCACCATTGAAGAATCGTTAAAGGCCGTCGAATCAGTCCTAACAATGGCAGACGTATCGCTATAAGAAGGCCCTCTGTTTACGGCATTCCGATTAGGGGTTGTAAATGCAAACAGGGCTGTAGCAGCGGATCCCAGCGCGATTAAACGGAAGAATGTGTTTTTCATAAAATCAATTTAAGGTTAACGATTAACATTGTGTTCATTTGTCTTTGTACCTATACATTGGCAATCACCGTGCCAGTAGCGGTAAACTTCCTTCCAAAAGTTGTGTTAAGAAGTCAGAGCGGGCGACCTGCGTAAAACCCTATAAAAACTATATACTAACAAATGTTATTCTTAACGATGTGGATAAATGCCTGGGTCGAAAACCATTATGTCATAACTTCGCAGTTCTTAAATGGGTGAAATGGATCAACAAAATGAAATTATAAAGGACGTGGTGATCAAGTTCGCGGGGGATTCCGGCGATGGGATGCAGTTAACAGGAGATCAGTTTACCAATAATACAGCCCTATTAGGCGTCGATTTAGCAACGTTTCCAGATTTTCCGGCAGAAATCAGGGCTCCCCAGGGCACACTGCCGGGAGTGAGCGGGTTCCAGCTCCATTTTTCCAGCGATAGGATATATACTCCTGGTGATCAATATGATGTGTTGGTGGCTATGAATGCGGCCGCCTTGAAGGTAAATTTGAAAGGCCTTAAAAAGGGGGGCAAGATTATTGTTAATGTGGACGGGTTTGACGCCAAAAACCTGCGTCTGGCCAACTATCCGGAAGGGGTTAATCCCCTGGATGACGGGGGGCTGGACAATTATTCCGTTGTCCGGATGGATGTCACCAAGATGACAAGGGAGGCGCTGAAGGAGTATGCCCTGGGTACGAAGGAGAAGGACAGGGCAAAGAATATGTTTGTGCTGGGATATCTCTACTGGATGTATAACCGTAGCCTGGACAGCACTGTCCGGTTTCTGGAAGAGAAATTTGGGAAGAAGGAAGAGATCCTTCAGAGTAATATTAAGGCCCTGAAAGCCGGGTTTCATTTTGGGGATACTTTGGAAACATTTACCACCCGCTACATCGTGGATAAAGCCAAAATGGAACCGGGTATTTACCGCTCTATTCATGGCAACCAGGCACTGGCTTACGGGTTGATTGCCGCTTCCCAAAAGAGTGAGCTTCCTGTATTCCTTGGGACTTACCCGATTACCCCGGCTTCAGACATACTCCATGAACTGAGCAGGCATAAACAATTTGGCATAAAGACCTTTCAGGCTGAAGATGAAATCGCCGGCATTACGGCTGCTATAGGAGCAAGCTATGGGGGCTCACTGGGGGTTACAACGACTTCGGGCCCTGGAATGGCACTCAAATCCGAAGCCATGGGATTGGCCGTTATGCTTGAAATACCCTTGCTCATCATTGATGTGCAAAGAGGAGGTCCCTCTACGGGCCTTCCAACGAAGACGGAACAAAGTGATTTGCTGCAAGCCTACTACGGCAGGAATGGGGAATGTCCTATGCCTGTCATCGCGTCTTCTACCCCCAGCGACTGTTTTTACGCTGTTTACGAAGCGGTCCGTATCGCTGTTCAGCATATGACCCCCGTGATATTACTCAGCGACGGCTATATTGCCAATGGGTCAGAGCCGTGGCGCTTTCCTCAAAGTGCGGACCTTCCTCCTATTGATGTGCAGTTTAAGACGCAATTGGGTGACGGAGAGGAGAAGTTCCTGCCTTATTTGAGAGATGAAAAAGGGGTCCGCCCCTGGGCAGTACCGGGTACGCCAGGTCTGGAACACCGGATTGGGGGCCTTGAAAAGCAAAACATTACCGGAGCTGTTAGCTATGATCCTGAAAATCACCAGCTAATGGTGAGGATAAGGCAGGAAAAGGTGGATAAGATTGCAGATTATATTCCGGAACAAAAATTAGACAGTGGACCTTCAAAAGGAAAGATACTGGTGGTCGGCTGGGGATCCACCTATGGGGCCATTAAAAGTGCGGTCCAGGAATTGCTGCTGGAAGGCCACCCCGTATCTCACGCTCATATCAGGTACATGAGGCCCTTTCCTAAGAACCTGGGGCATTTACTGGAGCAATTTGAAACGGTGTTGATCCCGGAAATCAATAACGGTCAGTTGATTAAAATTATACGGGATCAATACCTGGTGGATGCCAAGGGATACCACAAAACCATGGGGATACCCATCACAAAGGCGGAACTGGTGACAGAGCTGAGGAAGTATCTGTAGGCAAAGGGAGAGGGTTATAGCGGCGAGCGGCGTTCTCTATATCCGCAGATAAGGTATGAATGAGTTCAAATTGATCCATAATCGTTTTAAAGGCGGATAATGCAGGATCAGATCCGGGATCGGGGAGCTTGTCCCTGGGCGGTTCTCCTGCAGGGATGTCTGTTTCCGATGACCCTCCATTGCGCTTGCTTTCCCCCAAGATCATTCCCGCCCTTTCCAGGTGTATTGATACGTCCTCGATTATCGGGTCAAAATCCCTGGAAATGTACCGGTTTCCGGGAACTTCATTGAAATAAGCCAGGGAGGCGGTATGGGCCGCAAACATTTGATTGGATACGACAAACTGGTGCATAAACGGGACGTTCTTCTGCTTGCTCCTGGGTTCATTGAGGACACGCTGGAAATTATCTGAAAGATTGGCCAGGGCGACAAAGACTCCCTTCCGGGACACTTTGAAATCGGTAAGGGAGGCCGCAAGGCCGGTATATGCCTTGGCCACCACAGAGAAATACTGCTGATTGGCACGGATCATGGCCCGCATATTCTCCAGCATGGTTTCCTGGGACCAGGTGGGAATGAATATAAAACCGGCTATGAGGGCAATAAATGATCCTATGGCGGTGTCAATGACTCTGTCCTTTACGACTTCTCTGAAATCATGATTATATAAGAAATGAAAGGCGATCAGCACAAATATGGTCAGGAAGACGGTGTAGGTAAAATAATTCCTTTTTTGCATGCTGTATCCCACGATCATTGTGAAGATCATGATGAGCATAAGGGCCAGCCCGTTTGAGATATTGAACAACAACAAGCCTCCCAACGCAGCTCCAAGGAGGGTACCCCCCAATCTCTGGAAATATAGCTTTTTAGTGGAACCGAATATGGGTTTGAGGATGACGGATATGCTCAATAGTATCCAATACCCATGGCCGAAGGGAAGGAACCGGGAAATGATATACCCTACCAACATGGCAAGTGACAAGCGGAGGGCATGCCTGAACGCCTGTGACCGAAAGGTCAGATTATCCATAAAGACCTGGGCGTCAATCGGCTGATGGGTAATAAAACGGGTATAATCAATTTCTCCTTTATAGCCGGCCCTGGTCTGCTCGTCATAATGGCTATAAAGGCTTAACCGGTGGACCCGTTTATGGATATCTTTTATATTGCCTAGGATATGATTCAGGCTGATATAAGCTTCCTCGTAAGCGCCTCTGTTAATTCCTCCTTCCCCCAGCCTCCCCATCTCTGTTTCCAAGCCCTTGATCAGGGCTGGGATCCGGCTTTTTTCCTGATAGGCAGTTTGCGCCTGTACCGCTACCCCGATAGCTTCCAGTTCATCAGCCATGGCCCCGATCAGCGTGGAAAATTCGCCTAATATGTGAGTTCCGTCCAGTTGTTCATGCAGAAAGCGGTAATTCTGCTGGGAAGACATGATCATTTCAAAAAGGTCTACCGCATCCACAAACATCATGAGTAACACCCTGCTTTTCGGGGTGGAGTCGTTCACATTCCTTCTTGTCTTGAATAAGAGTTCCCTAACCTGGTCCTGCTGGTCCTGGAGGATCACCTGTTCTTTCATCAGTGAGGTGTATGCATCCTGGAAGGAAGCCCCTGTTTCATAAAACTGCTCTTTGATGCGCAGGTACCGGGCTGTAGAAATGATCGACTCTCCCACCGCCTGCTGCGCCAGCCGGTAGGGAAAGATCCGATATAATATAAGGCCAAGAAAGGCATACCAGACTCCTCCCAATCCTATCAAAAGGCCATTTTCGACTACCTGTACCTGTGACTTGTGTGAATCAATATTGAGGATGAGGACGAGCATGGCCATTACTCCTACGGAGCCGGCCCGACTCCCGAAAACAGCGATGAAACTGAACAGGAAACTAAGGAGGATGATCTCAAATCCCAGCAGGTAGTGCCAGGTATTTGTGAATCCCACAAGGAGGGCGGTGATGCAATTTAAAGCGATACTTGCATAGAAACCATTCCTGCGATGATGGGGAGGGCCGGGGGTATCGGTAAGGCTGGTGCAGAGCGCTCCCATGGACAAGGCCGCTCCTACGGGCATGGCGTGCAGGTAGTAAAAAACAACAGGGGGCAGCACCACGCTAAATGTTACCCTTACTGCCAGGCTGGTTTGATGGCTGGTGATGTATTTTTTGAATTGAGTAGTGTAGTCCATAGGTTCAGGTCCCTTTAGGCTTCCTAAGTTGCTTGTTGAAATAGAGACAGGCGGCCTGTAATCCGCATTGTTCGCACTTAGGCGACCTGGCAACACATACATATCTTCCATGCAGGATGAGCCAATGATGCGCTTTATGAACCAGGGACTCCGGGAGGTGCCGCAGTAATTGCTTTTCCGCCGCCAGGGGGGTAGTTGCATTCCTGGTCAGGCCTATACGGGCGGCCACCCTGAAAACGTGGGTATCCACCGCCATATTAGGCTGGTTGTCTATAACAGAAGTAATGACATTGGCGGTTTTTCTGCCTACCCCAGGGAGTTGGATGAGCTCCGCTACAGTAAGGGGGACCTGCCCCTGGAAATTCTCCATGAGCATCCGGGCCATACCTATCAGGTGTTTGGCCTTATTGTTCGGATATGAAATGCTTTTGATCAGGCCAAAAAGGTCCTCAAAAGTTGCCGTGGACAGAGCGTCCGGATCCGGATATCTTTTGAAAATGGACGGAGTGGTCAGGTTCACCCGCTTATCGGTGCATTGGGCGGACAGAATAACAGCTACCAATAATTGGTAAGGGCTGTCGTAGATAAGCTCTGTTTCCGCATTCGGCGCAAATTCCTGGAAATAATCGATGACGAATTGATAACGATCCTGAATGGTCATAACCATCCGAAGGTACAACCCTCCCCCGATTGACAGGCCCTATTGATGAATTTTTGACTTGTCCCCGCTGTAGGCAATAATGGCCTTTATGCTGGAGTCGGAAGGGGAAAGCGTGGAAGCGGAATCCAGCCTTTTAACCGAGGCTTTCAATACCGACAGCTTTTCCCGTAGTGCCCAGTTTTCTTCTAACGCCTTGATAATCTGTGGAGTTAGCAAAGCATCGGTCTCACCATACAAATATAAGATCAGGTCTTCTGGCGTAAAATCTGGCATAAGCAAAGTGAATTACTACAGCTAAAAACGGATACCCGCTAATAAAATTGCACAGGGAACTATTTTTTTGGAGAAGGGTCTTCGATCTCGTATTCGTCTTCGTTATCCTTTTTCATCCGGTATTTTTCCCTGGCGAATTTCTCCAGGGCGGCCGGGTTGTTGCTCATCTGATCCAACTCCTTGCGGCTATCTTCAATTTGTCCGGTGTAGTATTTTTTGCTCTTTTCCAAAGACCGGAGATCCCTTGCCCTTTCCATTTGGGTGAAAAGGTCATTCCTGTCAAAAAACAGGACCCACAGTACAAAGGCAAAAACCGTAAGTACATACCTGTTTTTGATCCAAGATGGGATTCGCGATAGCATGGCATAAAGATAAAGCAAAACGGCCGCTGGTACTCTGGAAAAGTTACCGACGGCCGTTTTTTCTATTTTGAAAAGAATTATTTCTTGAACTTAATCCCTTTTGGGAACACTCCTGAAGCGCCCAGGGCTTCTTCGATGCGGATCAATTGATTGTATTTCGCCAGGCGGTCCGTGCGGGAGGCAGAACCGGTTTTGATCTGTCCGCAATTGAGGGCCACGGCAAGGTCTGCGATGGTAGTATCTTCGGTTTCCCCGCTTCGGTGGCTCATAATGGTGGAGTAGCCATTGGTTTGGGCCAGTTGAACGGTGTTAATCGTTTCTGTGACAGTACCAATCTGGTTGACCTTGATGAGGATGCTGTTGGCAATCCCTTTATCAATCCCTTCCTGGAGGCGCTTTACGTTGGTCACAAACAGATCATCGCCTACCAACTGAACTTTGTGTCCAACGGAGTCGGTTAGCTGCTTCCAGCCTTCCCAGTCGTCTTCAGCCATGCCGTCTTCAATGGATACGATGGGGTACTTATTGACCCAATCTGTCCAATAGGCCACCATTTCTTCCCGGCTGATCTTCTTTTTGCTGCTTTTGTAAAAAGTATAGCTACCCGTCGCATCGTCATACATTTCACTGCTGGCTGCGTCCATTGCAATAGCTATTTGTGATCCCGCTTTGTAGCCGGCTGCCTCGATGGCCAGGAGCACGGTTTCAATTGCTTCTTCATTGCTTTGAATGTCAGGAGCAAAACCGCCTTCGTCACCCACATTAGTGCTGAAGCCCTTTTTGTGTAATACGGTTTTCAGGTGGTGGAATACTTCCACTCCCCACCGCAGTCCTTCGCTAAAGGAAGTGGCCCCTACAGGAACGATCATGAATTCCTGGAAGTCGATCTTATTGTCTGCGTGAACGCCGCCATTCAGGATATTCATCAGCGGAACCGGGAGTACAGTGCTGTTCACACCACCCAGGTATCGGTAAAGGGGTAATCCGCTTTCTGCGGCCGCTGCCTTGGCTACGGCCATCGAGACAGCCAGGATGGCATTGGCGCCCAGCTTGGCCTTATTTTCCGTACCATCGAGTTCCAGCATTTTAGCGTCAATACCGGTTTGGTCGCTGACTTCCATGCCGATCAACTCTTCGGCAATGATATCGTTCACATTGGCAACGGCTTTCAAGACCCCTTTGCCCATGTATACGCTCTTGTCTCCATCCCTTAGTTCAACAGCTTCGTGTTTTCCGGTAGAGGCGCCGGAAGGCACCGCGGCCCTTCCCAGCTGTCCATCTTCTGTAATAACGTCTACTTCTACGGTTGGGTTACCACGACTGTCTAAAATCTGTCTGGCATGTACATCTGCAATGTAACTCATGATAATAATATGATTTTGATTTGATAGCTATTGAGTCAATGTTCTGAAAATGGCCTCCAGGCTCCCCTGTTCGCTATGCAAAGAAACAATGTTCCAGTTATTCTGCAAAGCCAGTTCCAGTAAACGTTTCTTTAAATCATCGGGGCTAACGGTAGTTAGCGTCCAGTGGCCTTTTTCAATTTCGGAAAATTTATCAACGAGCGGTTCCCCTGCAAACAGGGAAGAGGGGATGGACTCTTTTACAATCAGGGTTATCTGATCCCTGCTACCGCTTTGCTGCTTGAGATCCGCCAGGGTAGCATCCGCCACCAGGTTGCCTTTGTTGATAATGATGACGCGATCGCAGAGGGCCTCTACTTCCTGTAATATATGAGAAGAGAACAGGACGGTCTTGTTCTTGCCCAGTTGCCTGATGACTTCCCTGATTTCTATGATCTGGTTTGGATCGAGGCCGGATGTAGGCTCATCCAGGATTAATACCCGGGGATCATGCAGAAGAGCTGCGGCCAATCCGACACGCTGCTTATAACCTTTGGATAAAGCGCCGATCGTTTTTTTATATTCCGGTGTGAGACCGGTCAATTCAATGACTTCCTGAATCCTTCCAGGCGCAGCCTTACCCAGGTGGTGAATGTCGGCAATAAATTGAAGGTACTCTTTGACATACATGTCATAGTACAGTGGATTGGCTTCGGGCAGATAGCCGATGGCCTTTTTTGTTGTCATCGGATCGGCCTGCACATCTTTGCCCATTACCCGCACCGAACCGGCATCCGCCTCCAGATAACCGGTAATGATCTTCATGGTAGTAGACTTACCCGCGCCGTTGGGGCCAAGAAATCCTACGATCTCTCCGGGTCCGACGGAGAAAGAAAGGCCGTTGACAGCCGTCTGGGGGCCGTATGTTTTTGTCAGATGTTGAACATCAATGGACATAAAGCAAACCTAAAGGAAAAAATTGAATAAAGAATTAGGCATTACAAAGGGTTGGATATCTGCACTATTTTGCGAGATATATGGGCTTACTTTTTTACTTTTAGGGCGCCAAAAAATTACATTAATCGTTAGCTATGTCATACCCTTACCAGATCAAGTCTTTAGAACAGTATCACCGGGCTTATGAACAAAGCGTATCCGACCCCGAGTCTTTTTGGGCTGATATAGCTGAGAATTTTACATGGCGTAAACGCTGGGATAAAGTACTTGATTGGAATTTCAGGGAGCCGCATGTGAATTGGTTCATTGGGGGACAGCTGAATATTACAGAGAACTGCCTGGACCGTCATTTAGATACCAAAGGGGACCAGCCGGCTATCATATGGGAGTCTAATGACCCCGCAGAACACCACAGGGTCCTTACTTACCGGCAATTACACGCCAAGGTATGCCAGTTTGCACGGGTACTTACGAATAATAAAGTCAAAAAAGGGGACAGGGTTTGTATCTATATGGGTATGATTCCGGAACTGGCCGTTGCTGTTCTGGCTTGCGCCAGGATTGGGGCCATCCACTCTGTGATATTCGGAGGTTTTTCCGCCCAGTCGATTGCCGACAGGTTGCAGGATGCCCAGGCCGAATTTGTCATTACTTGTGACGGTGCATTCCGGGGGGCCAAGGACATTCCCCTGAAATCCGTCATTGACGATGCCTTGGTCACCTGTCCATTTGTAAAAAGGGTCATTGTATATACGCGTACGCGCACTCCCGTGAGTATGATCAAAGGCCGGGATGTTTGGTGGGAAGACGAGATCAACAAAGTGGAAACCCAAGGCAACCCTGATTTCCCAGCAGTTGTAATGGATTCGGAAGACCCCTTGTTTATCCTCTATACCTCGGGTTCTACAGGTAAGCCCAAAGGAGTAGTACATAGCAGTGCGGGGTATATGATCTATACGAATTATTCGTTTGTCAATGTTTTCCAGTATCAGAGCGGGGATGTGCATTTTTGTACGGCGGATATAGGATGGATCACGGGACACAGTTACATCGTATATGGTCCGTTAAGCGCGGGCGCAACTTCACTGATGTTTGAGGGAATTCCTACCTGGCCGGACGCGGGACGCTTTTGGGAGATCGTGGATAAATACAAGGTCAACATTCTGTATACCGCCCCTACCGCCATTCGTTCCCTTATGGTATTCGGATTGGACTACGTGAACCGTCATAACCTGGATTCTCTGCGTGTCCTGGGGACAGTCGGAGAGCCCATTAACGAAGAAGCCTGGCACTGGTATGACGAACATATCGGGAAAGGCCGCTGCCCTATCGTAGATACTTGGTGGCAAACAGAAACCGGGGGCATCCTGATATCCAACCTGGCAGGGGTTACCCCAGCCAAGCCTGCCCACGCCACGCTGCCTTTGCCGGGAATACAGCCTATACTGGTGGACGAGCAAGGTAATGAAATCAAGGGTAATGGCGTCAGCGGAAACCTTTGTATCCGGTTTCCATGGCCCTCCATTATCAGGACTACCTACGGCGACCATGAACGATGCCGGACCAATTATTTTGCCACTTATGAGAACCAGTATTTCACAGGAGACGGGGCATTAAGGGACGAAGAAGGGAACTACCGGATCACCGGCCGCGTGGACGACGTCCTCAATGTCAGTGGACACAGGATTGGAACAGCAGAAGTGGAAAATGCCATTAATATGCACCATGGCGTTGTTGAAAGTGCGGTAGTTGGTTACCCCCATGAGATCAAGGGACAGGGTATTTATGCCTATGTCATCTACAATGGCAACTTACATGAAGAAGACCTGGTCCGTAAAGATATTTCTGCCACGGTGAGTCGTATTATAGGCCCTATAGCAAAGCCGGATAAGGTCCAATTCGTAGCCGGCCTGCCAAAGACGCGCAGCGGAAAAATCATGCGACGCATCCTTCGTAAAATTGCCGAAGGAGAGCTGGAGCAACTGGGAGATACTTCCACATTGCTGGATCCTGCTGTGGTAGAGGAAATAAAAAAAGGGAAAAGGTAACTTCTACATACGTAGGAGGCCTTTCGCCACGGTCAGTTATTTTACAAGTACTTCTGTGCCGACAGGTATCAGGTTGTAAAGGGTTCGCGCTTCCAGGTGTTTTACGGAGATGCATCCCCATGTCCAGTTTTGTAACCGGTCTACGGCGTAATCTTCGTCGGGCCTTGTACCGTGAATACCTACTCCGCCGCCTATGGTAGCATTGGCAGGGATCAGGCCGGCAGCCTTCCGCTCGTTGAATTTTTTCCAACTGGTTTCATTGGGATAGTCCAGTAGTAAAAAGGGTCCCCACTGCGGGTGTATTTTTTTAGCAACAATGTGGAACAAGCCTACGGGGGTCTTGCTGTCGCCTTCCATCATTTTGTCGCCAGGCCCGCCTTCCCCGAATACAGCCCTATAGGTGAGGATGCGGCCCCGTGTGCTGTAAACGTACAGGGCGTTGGCGCTTTTATCGACTACAATATAATAACCCGTGGTACTCACCACTTGACCTGGGCCAGCCTCCTGAGCTGATAAAGAAGAGGTAAAAGGACAGAGAATGCTCACTGACAAAAGGAGGAAATAGGCATAAATGGATTTCATTGCACCGGATTTTCAGTTATTCAAACGTACGGATCGGACTAATTATTTTGTCTCAAGATAAGACAGGTAATTTTATCTATGGGTTTAATAGGGCAGGTATTTTTCCAGTTTCCGGACAATATTAAATAAGCTCGAGTTTATCCAACTGAGTATTAATGAATTCGAGATCAGCCGCCGTCAAAATGACTTCTGAGGCCTTTGCATTTTCCCTGGCCTGCTCCGCATTTCGCGCCCCCGCTAACGCCACTGTTATGCCTTGCCTGTCAATCGTCCAGCGCAACACCAATTGGGAAATGGTAGCGCCTTTCTCCTGGGCCAGTGGGCGTAACTTGTCCAGGAAAGTATTGATCCGCTCAATGTTTGCGGATTTGTACCACGTTAACCCGCTGCGTGTATCCCCTTCCTTAAACTCGTGGACGGCGCCAAATTTTCCTGTAAGGACACCTCGCTGCAGTGGGCTATACGCCAGGATGGATTTTTTGTGGCCTATAGTATAAGGAACCAGGTCTTCCTCAATTCTCCGGTTGACCATACTGAAGGGAACCTGATTGGACACCAGGGAAACTACAGAAGCGGCCCTTTCCATTTGCTCTTTATCGTAATTGCAAACGCCGGCAGCCCGGATCTTTCCCTGCTTTAAAAGGATGGAAACCGCTTCCATCGTTTCTTCTATCGGAGTAGAGTTATCCGGCCAGTGGATCTGGTAAAGGTCAATATAGTCCACCCCTAACCTTTTCAGGCTTTGCTCACATTCCCAAATCACGTGTTCCTTGCCTGCGTATTTAAAGATCTTAATATTTTTTCCGTCGTTATCCTTACTATCAAAGAAGAATTCACCTTTATTACCTTCCCAGGTCATTCCGTATTTGGTCAGAATTTGCACCTTATCGCGCGGAAGCTGCCTGACTGCGTCGCCCACAATCTCTTCACTCAAGCCCATCCCATAAATCGGCGCGGTGTCTATGGAAGTCACTCCTTCGTGATAGGAGGCTATGATAGCACCGACCGCATCTTTCATGTCCGCTCCACCCCACATCCAGCCGCCAATTGCCCAAGCTCCGAAAGTGACAACGGAGACTTCTACGTCGCTTTGACCCAATTTTCTGTATTCCATAATCGATATGATTGTTTTGAACCGGTTAGTTTTGCAAAGCTCATTAAAATTCCGGTCCGTTTTACTTTGGGGGCACTAACAAATAAAGCAGCGAGGGCAGGTTTTGAAATGCAAAACGGACCCTATGTACATAGGGTCCGCGCTAAACAAAGCGGGCAAAGCCAAAACAAAGCTGGCAAAAGCCCGCCGTATTAATAATTTAGACGTACGCCCACCGCGTAGGGCGTCATATCCAGGCCATACTTATACATGGATTTGGTAGCCAATGAGCCGTAAAGCCCGATGGGTCCCAGATTTACCTCTGCTATATACGAAAATTTGAAGGGCTCCAGGTTGAAGCTGCTGTGTATCTTTTGCTTTCCGAATTGGGAGCTAATCAGTTTTTGATGAGAGTTGTAAAGGTACCCCGCACTCATTCCCACACTGAAGCTGAAGGGATTCGACCGACGGGGGCCCAGATTGACATTTAAAAGGACGGGCACTGTCAGATAGCCGGTGGCTAATTTATTTTTTGAATAGCTGATGGTATCCGGTGTAATCTCCAGGGGGTTCTGGTGGTAAACTATATTATCCGTGTAACGAAAGTTATATGTTTCTAAACCCAGGCCATATTTTAAATTCAGTACGTGGTTGGATAGGTTCAATTTTTGCATGAAGAACCATAAATTGAAATTGCCGGACTTTCCATTGCGTAGGGTGAACCGGTCTGCGGTGGCGCCGGGGGAAAGGGCCTGTGTGGCGGGGGATGCGTAATTGGTTTTGTCGTTGTAATTGTTGAAGCCAAGGTCTATCAGGAACCAGTCCGTGGTCAGGTTCCTTTCGCTATGGTACCGGTGCCTGTGGACTTTCACAGAGCTGTCGTTTAAAATATATCCACTGCCGTGGCCGCCTCCATCCCTGTTGATGATGATGATACCTCCCACCCTCACAGTATCGCCCGCGCCGGCGGGTTTAGTGGAATCCTGTTGAGCCCATCCCTGCAAGGCCATGCCCAGCAAGCCGAATAAAAGTACAAATTGTCGCATAATAAGGTTGTTTATGAATCTAAGCCTACTGTGTGGGATTACCTATCAGCATCGGGTTCTGCGTGTATGTTGTCGGAGCCTAGCGAAGCAGAACGCTTTATAACGCGGCTTGCTTTACGGAAGAATCCTTTTACACCACTGTTCATTACCTGGTCTGCACGGACAAAAAGAATGGTATTCTCATCGTTCTTTTGATCGGCATCCTCTAATGTATGGTACGAAACAGCATGCTCAGTTGTTACATTTCCCGGATTATTTTTGGGAGCTGCTACGCTGGCTATTTGGGTAGATGGGGAAGAGGACCCATTTAAGGGAACCGTCGGGTGCATATCTGAACTAGTATTTGGCTGCGTTATTGAAGGCAGGGACCCATTAACTCCGTTGATCGCAGCGACGCTTGTCCCCTTATCCGGGACGCTGGGCATTGCTTGTGCCGGGGAAACTCCGGACGTCCCCAGGGCCACTGAAGGAGCCTGCGTGCTTTGGGTGCGTTGAGCCCCGGAAGGCAATTCACGGGGTACGTTTCCGGAAGCAGCAGCGCTTCCGGGATGTGGGGTTGCTGAAACGGGTCCTTTTGTATCAGCCACCGGATTTAGCGGATTAACTACCTGGGAAGGGTTTACAGAATCCTCACGTACCGTATCCGGTTGTTTGGCCACGGTATCTGGTAACCTGTCCGCAACAGTATGATTGACCTGGGTTGATGCATGGGGGCCGCTGGTTTCCCGCCACAACCAAAGAGCGCCTGAGGCCAGTAACAGGACTGCCGCTGCGGCTGAAATTCTTCTTCTCCAAATGTGGATAATGGGCGCCCGGCTAACGGCTTCTTCCCTATATAATGAGGCCTTATCCGCAAAGAAGTAAACTTCTTCGGGATCCAATAATGCCTTTTGCAGGGTCAATAATTCTTCTTCGAGGTCTGGGTTCTCCCTGATAAATTGCTGCACCTGGGCACACTCCTCTGCCTTCAGCTCATTGTCTACATAGAGCATGAAGTACTCTTCGTAATTATGGCGCGTAAGGTTCATATCACATTTTCCATTTTAACGATGTAAGCTTTGAGTTGTATCCTTGCCCTGTGAAGGTATACCTTTACCTGGCTTTCATTAAGTCCTGTGATCCGTCCAATCTCCTCGTAGCTGTACCCTTCATAGTCTTTCAACATAACCAGGCTCCTCTGTGTTTCATTTAATCTCCCCAGGGCGTCCTGCAATATTTCTTTCGCGTTATTGACCGGGGTATCCTGCATTTTGATGTCGTCCCTGAATTCATCTTTCAAATGTACTTTTTTGTTCTTTCGAATATGATCGATCATCTGATGATAGGCGACCGTGAACAAGTACGACTTACACCGGGCAGCATCTACCTGCTCCCGGTTTATCCAGAGTTTTTCAAACGAAGACTGAACCACATCTTTTGCGTCCTCCTCATGCCCTAAATTTTTCATGATAAACCGGTATACATTATCTGCATACTGGTTTACACATTGATTATATTCCTGATGGGTCAAATGCTTAGATCTGGGTTTTGGTAGTATTACGGCCAGGGACAAGGAAAAGTTACAAGAAGAAGGCTGTTTTTGTAAAAATATATATAAACAATACCCCCAACCTTTAATTTTGTGCTTCTTTAAATCTAGCATATGAACGAAAACCTCGTTAGCCGCTTAAGGCAGGAATTGGATACCATTCAATCGGAAGGCTTATTTAAGGCCGAAAGGGTGATCACTAGCGAACAGGGGGCCGAGATCACTGTTAACGGGAAAACAGTCATAAACCTTTGCGCCAATAACTATTTAGGGCTTTCCTCCCATCCCAAGGTCCTGGAGGCCGCTCACCAGGCGCTGAACCACAGGGGGTATGGAATGAGTAGTGTGCGATTTATCTGTGGCACACAGGATATTCACAAAGAACTGGAGAAAAAGATATCTTCCTTTCTGGGTACGGAGGACACCATACTCTACGCGGCTGCTTTTGATGCGAACGGCGGGATATTCGAGCCACTCTTTGGAGAAGCCGACGCCATCATTTCCGATGAACTGAACCACGCCTCCATTATTGACGGAGTACGCCTATGTAAGGCCCAGCGCTATCGGTATAAAAACAACGATATGGCAGACCTGGAAGCCAGATTAAAGGAAGCGTCAGGGGCCAGGAGCCGTATTATCGTAACAGACGGGTCTTTTAGTATGGATGGAACGATCGCAAAGCTGGATGAAATTGTCGTCCTGGCTGAAAAATATGACGCCATCGTGATGAGCGACGAATCCCATAGTTCGGGTTTTTTGGGCAAGACAGGCCGGGGTACCCATGAATACAGGGGTGTCATGGGTAAGATTGATATTATAACCGGCACTTTGGGTAAAGCCCTGGGAGGCGCTTCCGGGGGGTTCACCAGTGGCCGGAAAGAAGTGATTGAAATGCTTCGGCAGCGCAGCCGGCCTTACCTGTTTTCCAATACACTGGCGCCCAGTATCGTAGGCGCTTCAATAGCCGTATTGGATATGCTCACCGAAACCACAGCGCTCAGGGATAAACTAGAGTCAAATACCCGCTATTTCAGGGAAAAAATGACCGAAGCGGGGTTTGCCATTAAGCCGGGCGACCATCCTATCGTGCCCATTATGCTTTATGAGGCAACCCTTGCGCAAAAAATGGCCGCTCAGTTGCTGGAAGAAGGCATTTATGTGATCGGCTTCTTTTACCCCGTGGTAGGTAAGGGCCAGGCAAGGATCCGCGTTCAACTGAGTGCGGCCCACGATCAAAACCACCTGGATAAGGCTATTGCCGCCTTTACTAAAATAGGGAAGTCCCTGGGAGTATTGAAATAATGAAACGGAATCCATCGATGGCTATTGTCGTAGCGTTGCTGTTCCTGCTGAGCAGCGGGTGCGCCATTAATAACGTTGACAATGCGGAAGGGGCAAAGGTTTATTTTGATTCCGCCCATGTGCTGGGATGTTTTGGACTCTATGATAATAACCGGGGAGCTTTTACCATTTATAACCGGGAGCGTTACCTTAAAAGTTTCACTCCAGGGGAGACTTTTGACGTGGTAACCGCCCTCGTCGGGCTGGAAACAGGGAAGCTATTTAATGAGAAAACCCTGATAGGGAGTCAGACCATGGAAGATGCCTTTAGATCCGGCAATACTCCTTATTTCCAGGAATTGGCCAGGAGGATCGGTCGGGACACACTGGTGAAATGGATCGATACCTTGTCTTACGGGAATAAAAATGTGGAGGGACCTATTGACTCCATTTGGTTAAATGATAGACTGACTATTTCCTCCGATGAGCAATTGGGGCTTATTAAACGAATGTATTTCAGGCAATTATCCTTTCAGCAACGTACTCAGGATGTCATGAAATCGGTGATGTTGAGGGAAAAAACCCCGGATTATACGTTGAGTTATGTGACTGGTTCCGGTAGAAATGCCGAAAATATGCCGGTCGGCTGGGTAATAGGCTGGATTGAAGAGAACAGGCACCCCTATTTTTATGTTATAAATTTTCAGGAAAACACTCCTGGAGCTGATATTCCGGGAACCGGTGTGGGTTTGCTGAGGAAGCTGCTAACCGCCCAGGGGTTCTTTAAAGGGTTGAAGTAAAGGGTTTCCAATTTTTTTATGCATATTGCCGTATCGTGTTACACTTTCAACATACCATCTATTTCTGGGCATTTGTGCTGTTACCGGGACTTGGCTGCCTTTTCCTTGCCATTCTGCAATGGAAAAAAAGGGTCACCCGAAAAATTGGCGATCCCGCCCTGGTCAAGCAGTTAACCCGCAATTATAATCCCAGGAATTTCGCCGTCAAATTCGGCCTGACCCTGGCGGCCGTTGCACTGATTATTCTTGGGCTGGGGAATCTGCAAAAGAAAGTGGGGGTCAACGTAAACCGCAAAGGCCTTGACGTGATGATCTTGTTGGATGTTAGTAATAGCATGCTGGCCGGGGACCTCCAGCCTTCCAGGCTTGCCAGGGCCAAGCAGGTAGTCAGCCGGTTGCTGGACGAAATGCCGGATAACCGGATAGGCCTGATCATATTTGCCGGACACGCTTATCTGCAAATGCCCATGAGTACTGACCATGCGGCGGCCAAAATGTACCTGGATGCAGCGGGTCCGGGCTCGGTCCCTACCCAGGGGACCGTTATAGGAGAGGCCATGCAAATGGCCTTGCAAACCTTTGATAATAAGGAGAAGAAGTATAAATCGGCTATTCTCATCACGGACGGAGAGGATCACGACGAATCGGCCCTAAAAGTGGCTGATCAGCTCCACGATCAGGGGGTCGTCGTAAATACGGTAGGGTTGGGTTCCCCGACGGGGGCATTCATCACCGATCCTGTGACGGGGGAACAGAAAAAGGACGCAGAAGGGAATGTGATCATTTCTAAGCTGAACCAGCCTTTGCTCCAGGATATTGCCCGCAAGACAGGCGGGATCTATCAATTATATGACAATACCGATGCCGTGGTAAGTAATCTGGAAAAGGCGCTAACGGATATGGGTACCCAGTCCTATGAGGATGATAACTATGCCCAATACGAAAGCTATTTCTTTTGGTTCCTCTGGGCTGCGCTCCTGCTCCTGCTGGCGGAACAATACATTTCTGAAAAAAAACCGCTACCCGCATGATCAAGTGCCTTTTATGGATCTTAACCGGATCATTGATCTCCCTGGGGGTAAAGGCCCAGCAGGCCAATGCCCTTATCCGTAAGGGGAATGAAGCCTATAAAAAGCAGCAATATGACAAGGCCACGGAAGCCTATCAAAGCGCGCTCAGCAAGCAGCCGACGAGTGAAATCAGCCAGTACAACCTGGGAAATGCCCTCTACCGGAGCAAGAAGCTGGATCAGGCTGCAGACGCCTTTGACAAAGCAGCAAAGGCTGGTCTGAATAGCAAGGCTCCCGTTGATAAAGCCAACCAACAAAAAGCATATTATAATGAGGGGGTGGCCCTGCAGCAGCAGCAAAAGCTGCCGGAATGCATTGACGCGTATAAGAATGCGCTCAAACTGAACCCGGGGGACCAGGACGCCCGCTTCAATCTGCAGCGGGCCCAGCAGCAGCAGCAGCAGCAACAAAAGCAACAACAGCAACAAAAGCAGCAACAACAGCCTCAAAAAAAACCCCAAACGCCTAAACAGCAGCAACAACAACAGCAAAAGCAGCAACAGCCCCAAAACAAGCTGAGCAAACAGCAAGCTGACCAACTTCTGCAAACCATGGAACAGAAGGAGAAAGACCTCCAGGCGAAAATGGAGAAAGCCCATGGAACTCCACAACAGCCGGAAAAAGATTGGTAACATTAGAGACACCCATCCTCGTTACCTTTGTGCCGAACTATCGAATATTCTAGTATGCAATTGTATTGTCCTTCCCTGACCGGATATAAGAGGCTGAAAACGCTGGAAGTGAAAGTGGGAGACCTGGTGCTGGGTAACTCTCACCCAATCCGCATCCAAACGATGACGACTACGGACACAATGGATACCAAGGCGACGGTGGAGCAAAGCATCCGCTGTATTGAGGCTGGCGCTGAATTGATCAGGATTACGGCACCAAGCAAAAAGGAGGCGGAAAACCTCCTGGCGATCAGGAATGAATTGCATAAAAGAGGATATCATACCCCCTTGGTGGCAGATATACATTTCACCCCCAATGCTGCTGAAATTGCCGCCCGGATTGTGGAAAAGGTCAGGGTGAACCCGGGGAACTACGTAGATAAGAAAAAATTTGCCTTTATAGAGTATACGGATGCAGACTACCTGGAAGAACTGGACCGCATCCGGGAGCGTTTTGTGCCGTTAGTAAGCATCTGTAAGCAATATGGAACAGCTATGCGCATCGGAACAAACCACGGCTCCCTAAGCGACCGCATCATGAGCCGGTATGGAGATACCCCCATAGGAATGGTGGAAAGCGCCATGGAGTTCCTGAGGATAGCACGGGATGAACGATACCATAACATCGTGCTAAGTATGAAAGCCAGCAACCCACAAGTAATGGTGCAGGCTTACAGATTGCTGGTCCGGCATATGGAAGAGGAATTCGGCATTAGTTATCCCTTACACCTGGGGGTGACTGAAGCCGGTGACGGGGAGGATGGTAGGGTTAAATCTGCCATTGGAATAGGAACGCTGCTGGAGGATGGTTTGGGAGACACCATACGGGTTAGCCTGACAGAAGACCCGGAGCTGGAGATACCCGTTTGCCGGGACATTGTACGCAGGTATGAAAACCGGGTGGCTACTCCTGCCATACCCGCGGTTCCGCTGCTGCCTTATGACCCCTTTCACTACCAGAAAAGGAAAAGCGTTGCCCTCTCTAATATTGGGGCGGCTCATGTGCCTGTGGTTTTGGCGGACTTCAGCCACCTGTCTGTGGTCCGGCCTTCGGACTTGAAAAGTATCGGATATAGCTACGATGAGGCCAGTGATAAATGGAATATCAGCGATACTGCTGCCGATTATGTGTACACCGGAAAAGTATTTCCGGACTTTGGCTTGCCAGGTACCTTGAAAATAGTGGTAGACCCGGAGGTATATGAGGCCCACGCCGGGCATTGTTTTCCCCTGTGGGAAGCCGCTGCATTCCTTGAAAACCGGAATCGTCCCCCATATGCGGGTCTTCATCCGGATATACATTTTGTTCAGGTGCATTGCTCGGATAGGGTATCCGAAGGACTGAGCATTCCGGACGCCTTACTGAAGGATACTCGTATTGCATTTTGCCTGGTTTCTTCCAACCCGCATGCTATGGCGGCCGTCCGGAGGACGCTGATTGAACTGGAAGAACGGGGCTGCAAACAGCCTGTACTCCTTACCTGCATCAGCCCTGGAATGACTGCTGACGAACACCTCATACATTTTGCCACAGAAACGGGCGCCTTACTACTCGACGGTTTCGGGGACGGCCTTTTTCTGAGGGTGGCCGACGAAAAGGATAAGACTGATAGGAGCTTGGTCAATAGCACGGCTTTTTCTATCTTACAGGCGACGCGGACCCGGATCAGCAAGACAGAGTACATTTCCTGCCCCAGTTGCGGAAGGACATTATTCGAACTCCAGGAGACCACCGCAAGGATACGGGCAGTCACCAACCACTTGAAAGGGGTGAAGATTGCCATCATGGGATGCATTGTGAATGGCCCAGGAGAGATGGCGGATGCCGATTTCGGGTATGTAGGCAGTGGGGTGGGGAAAATAACCCTCTATAAAGGAAAGGAAATTATAAAGCGCAATATCGACAGTGCTATTGCTGTAGAAGAACTCATAAACCTGATCAGGGAAGACGGCGCCTGGGTCGAACCGGCCTGATTAAATTCTGACATTATTTAAAGTAAGATACGTATGCACTTTTTCCGTTACGCGGCCATGTTCTGCTGCACGCTGATGTTCCTTAGCGGTTGTTATGACATTACAGAAGAAGTAACTATTGAGCCTTCCGGGAAAGGCGTATATGTGACCAATATCGATATGGGACAACTGATGTCCATGATAAAGACCTACGCAGCAATGGATTCTTCCAAAGACCTCTCGATCTTTAATCAAAACCTGGATTCCACTATTTATCTCAAATCATACGCTGATACGGCAAAAGACCTTGATCCGGAAACCCGGAAATTAATGGGCAACGCCACCGTGAGGATGATCATCCGTGCGGATAGCAATGTATTTAAGATCACGATGAAGGCACCCTTTGAGAACCTGGGACAGTTGCAGAAATTGCAAAACCAACTTTCCAAGGCCGGTGGAGGAATGCAGTCTATTGGCACCTTTCTGGGCGGGAAGGGTAGTGATAGCTCCAAAGGAGATAATGCACCGGGGATGAGCCCGGATCATATCAACGACGTCCTGCATACAGCTTGGACCGATCACAAGATCACGAGGGCGCTGGACCAGCATGCCTATGATAATCTCATGAAGGATTCGTTGATGCAGCAGGCTAAGCAAATGGCATCCCTAATGGGGGATGCAAAATTTAAGACGATCATCCATTTGCCCAGACCTGCAAAAAAAGTGGAGAGCAAATCGTCCCTTTTATCCGACGACAGGAAAACCATTACATTTGAGCGAAGCCTTTCGGATATGTTCTATGCACCGGCTGATTTTACCTTCACCATTGATTATTAGAGAATTTGAACCGCATTGACAGACTTCACGCTATCCTTGTCCACCTTCAAAGCAAAAAACGGGTTACGGGCCAGGAAATCGCCGATCGATTCGGGATCAGCCTCCGTAGTGTCTACAGGGATGTAAAGGCTCTTGAAGAATCGGGAGTCCCTGTAATAGGGGAGGCTGGGATAGGGTATAGCATTATGGAAGGATACCGGCTCCCGCCGATTATGTTTACACAGGAAGAGGCATCTGCCTTGCTGATGGGAGTAAAGTTGACTGAGAAGTTCACAGATGAACTGACGCGCAAACAAATCGAAAACGCTTTATTTAAGATCAAGTCTGTCCTGAGAACTCCCGACAGGGAACACCTGGAACAGCTCTCCGACAATGTGGTGGTATCCGCTGCCAGGCTGCCGGTGGACGAGAATTCCAATAAATTCCTGGGAGCCTTACAAAAGGCAATAGTGGCCAGCCTGGTTGTTCAACTTTCTTATTCTACGCCCTACAGGGAAGAGGAACAACAAACCTTCAGGCGCATAGAGCCGATTGGGTTGTGTTACTACGGACAGGCCTGGCATTGTTTCGCATGGTGCCATCTGAGAAAGGATTACAGGGATTTTAAATTAACCAGGATCCAGGACCTGATCTTTACTGCCGAGACTTTTTGCAGGGAGCAACATCCCTCCGTGCAGGAATACCTGGACCGGATGAAGCGGCAACATGATGTACAGGAAGTAAAGGTATTGTTTGATAAGAACGTCGTCCGCTACCTGGGAGAACAAAAATATTATTACGGATTTGTTGCCCAGGAACCTGCACTGGATAAGATCAGGATGACGTTCCTGACAGGGCATCCCGAATTCATGGCCCGGTGGTTGCTATCTTACACCGATATGGTGGAAGTGGAATCCCCCGACTCATTTAAAGAGTTGATCCTGAAACTATTCGGTCAGCTTCAACAAAAATTATCCCCCCTTAAAACTTGCTGACATAGGGCTGGCACTCCCGGGTGTTTTATTTGCATAAAATATATAAACATGCAAATCAAAAACGTTCCCCCGGTCAATGTTCTTTCCTTTTCAGCAAGAACTACCCTGGCCGATCTCGATAAATATGCCATTACCGTTCCAAAGCAATTGTATGCGGAAGCGGCTCGCCTTGGATTAATGGTCACGGGGCCTCTACACTGGAAATACCTGGGAGCGGACGGAAAGAAGGACAGCCTGTTTACCCTTGAAATTGCCGTGCCCATTGAGCGGATCAGGGGTATTGATACGGCTTATACCCTTAAAGAGTGGCCTGGGATCAAGTGTATTGCCGGCGTGCATGAAGGAGAGTGGGACCTGTTCCCTGAAACCTATGGCAAAGTTATCTCCTGGCTGATGCGTGAAGGCTATACGATGAGCGGTGAATCCAGGGAAGTTTACCTCAACATCGACATGGATTCTCCTGCTTATAACAGGACGGAGGTCCAAATAGGAATTGTTTAATTAACTAATTTAACCATATTTTATGCGCAGAAAAACAGTATATGTATTCTTGTCAGAAGAATACGCGGATTGGGAGATCGCCCTGGTAATGGCCGGGCTGCATACATTCAGCAATATAGAAGTAATCACTTTTTCCCTTATCAAGGAGCCGGTATCCTCTATGGGAAACCTGGCGGTCCTGGCGGACATGTCCCTGGCCGAAGTCGATCCAGAAGACGTGGATCTGTTATTGCTGCCTGGAAGCCCCCTATGGGAAAAAGGGGAGAACACGGAAATCGGTCCCCTGGTTCATACTATGTTTCTTAGAGATAAGGGTTTGGCTGCTATCTGTGGAGCTACTGTATTCCTGGCCAGGGAAGGCTACCTGGATGCATCATGGCATACCAGCAATGAGGCGGGGTACCTAAAAATGCTGGCCCCGGCCTACCGGGGCGAAAGCAAGTATACCGATGAGCCGGCTACCAGGGACGGTAATCTGATCACGGCCGGAGGGCCTTACTGTTTCCAGTTTGCACGGGAGATCTTTGATTATTTTGGTTTGGCCGGGGAAGCGCCTTTCAGGCAATGGATTCAATATTTTGAGCTGGGAGAAAGTGTTATCAAAAGGTCCAGGTCTCTATCTTTTTTGTAACTTAGTTACTGGATAACACCTATTTATATGCCTATATCGGTCGCCTATTTTTATGGGTTGCCCGTACTCACTCCTTCGGATGTCCTTCTCAGGCTCAGCCATGTGGATTTTTTCGTGTTTGATAATAATCCCTTACGCGTGTTCATGCAGCACCATATCCCGGGCGCCATACAACTCGATCCGGTAGCATTCACAGAGTCGGACCTGCCTTCGGACCGGGATGCTTCCTTGTTGTTTTACTCTTCGGGCCCGCTCTGCGGGGCAGGTACGCATGCCGCCCGCCGCGCCCGTAAAATGGGCTATCCACATATATTCGTAATGACAGCAGGAATTACCGGGTGGATTAAGGAAGGTTGCCCGGTCAAGAAAGGGTAAGCTTTGGGGGAATTGGAAAATTAGCCTACATTGGCCATGTAGAATTCCAATACGATCCTTCAGTATGAAAAATCAGTCTTTTTTGCCTTCCCTTCAGGTATTCAGAGGTATTGCGGCCCTGATGGTAGTCTTTCACCACTTATGGAATCAAATAAGTTTTTTCTTTGCTATACACAACGTTGCGTTGGATCAATTGGCTGCCGACGGCCAGTATGGAGTGGATTTTTTCTTTGTCTTATCAGGATTTATCATTTGCTATTCCAATTATAATAAGGCGCAGGTAAGGTCTGCTTCAGGGGAATATCTTCGGAACAGGATTTTGCGGATCTACCTTCCTTATCTGCCCCTATCTTTCCTGATGCTTTTGTCGTACCGCATTTTCCCCTCGCTTTCCCAGGGCGACAGGGACATCAGCGTGGTAAAGTCCATTTTCTTATTGCCAGTTCCGGGATTCACCGCTTTGGCGGTAGCCAGGACGCTGGTATACGAGATCTTTTTTTATACTGTATTTATTACGTTCTTTTTCTCAACGCGCCTGTTTTACGGCCTATTATTGTTGTGGGCATTGATGATTGGGGTGGCCGGTATATACGATCTGAAGGTGGGCTCATATTTCGTAAGCTTCGTGCTAACTACCTATAATCTCGAATTTATAATAGGCGTTTGTGGTGCGGTACTCCTCAGAAACCTTTTGCCGGTCCATAGGAAACTGGCTATTGCAGGGCTTTTAGTGACGACCCTTGTTTTATATTTCACGCCTGCGATACTGAATAATACGATCTTCTTTGGCTGTTTATTTGCCACGGTCATTTTGATAGCCGCTCATTCCCCTTTGAACAGGATCTCTTCCGGGAATATTTTGATGACACTTGGTAACGCATCCTATTCCATTTACCTATTGCACGATCCTGAAATTTCGCTTTTTATGAGGGCCTTTCCCAAATATGGGAACGCTCTGTACATTGCCTTAATGGCCTTATTTATAGTAGGAGTGTCCTGTTTGAGCGGCATTATCTACAGCAGGATATTTGAGCAATTTCTTATGGTCAAGGCCAAAGACCTGTTCAAACGCAGGATTGCCTCAAAGAGTGGCCTGGCTACATGAGGATCTTGTCCAGCCTTTTCTTTAAATTCCCGGTCACATAGAAGACCAGCCACACAGTGAATATTTCTATAGTTACGAAAAGCCCCAGCCGCACTAGGTAATTGACCATCCGGAGCAGTTCTATTCCGAAAAGATCCAATCCAAGCAGTATAGTAACCAGGTATACGATCAGGACCAGGAAAAGATTTGGACGAATACGGATTTCAATGCTGGTCCTGAAAATATATGTGGGCTCCCCTCCAGGTTCCTGGGGCGCTGATTTTAATGGCGCCATCGGATCAATGGATCCGCTTAAGTAGGCTAAATGAGAATGAAAATTTGCACCGGGCGTTAAGCGCCACGGATGGCCGAGACGGAATCCGTTCTCTGCCAGGATCACCCCTTTCGCGCCTGCCCGGGAAAGGGCGGAAAGAAGATGGACGGAAGCGGATTCTGCGTCTTCTTCCAGGATATACTGATAGCGTTGTGTAAAAAAAATGTCCAAGGAATAAGGGGTTCGGTACTGCGAACTAAAATACGACTTATCCCCCTAACTTTGTCCTTCATATTATGGATACAGACTTCTTAGTAATTGGATCTGGTATTGCCGGATTGACTTACGCGCTAAAAATGGCCGATGCTTGTCCAGACAGGACCATTACCGTTATAACCAAGACCACGGAAGACGAGACCAATACAAAATATGCACAAGGCGGCATTGCTGTAGTGAATGACCTGGAGAACGACAGTTTTGAGAAGCATATAGAAGACACCCTGGTGGCGGGGGACGGACTGTGCAACCCGGCAGTCGTTGAGATCGTCGTGAAAGAAGGCCCCGAGAGGGTCCAGGAGATCATCGATTGGGGAACGGAATTCGATCGCCTGCCCGATGGGGAATACGCCAGGGGTAAAGAGGGAGGCCACTCTGTATTCCGCATTCTACACCATAAAGATGTAACCGGAAGGGAAGTGGAAAGGGCTTTGCTGACGGCTATTCACCGCAAGAATAACATCCGGATACTCAATCATTGTTTTGTAGTGGACCTGATCACCCAACACCACCTGGGATACCTGGTCACCAAATCCACGCCCGACATAGAATGTTACGGAGTGTATGTACTGAACCTCAAAACAGGACAGATTGAAAAGATCTTATCCAAGATAACACTCCTTGCCACGGGGGGGAACGGGGGCGTATACCGCACCACCACCAACCCTGGTATTGCTACGGGAGACGGGGTGGCCATGGCATACAGGGCTAAAGGGCGTATTGAAAATATGGAATTCATCCAGTTTCATCCTACGGCCTTGTATGAAGTCGGGGTTGGTGGTGCTTTCCTGATTACCGAGGCTGTAAGGGGTGACGGGGGCATACTCCGCAACAAAAAAGGAGAAGCCTTTATGGAACGCTATGACCCGCGAAAGGATCTGGCCCCAAGGGATATTGTAGCCAGGGCCATTGACAATGAGATGAAGCGCACAGGAACAGAGCACGTATATCTTGATTGCAGGCATATGGACCACGAAAAATTCCTGCATCATTTTCCGAATATTTACGAGAAATGCCGCTCAATTGGAATAGATGTTTCCAAGGATATGATACCAGTAGCGCCGGCAGCGCATTACAGTTGCGGTGGCATCAAAACGGATGAATGGGGACAGACCTCCGTCCGGAACCTTTTTGCCTGCGGGGAATGCGCCAGTACCGGATTGCATGGGGCCAACCGGCTGGCCAGCAACTCACTGCTGGAGGCCATGGTTTTTGCTCATCGTTGTTACCTTGAAGGGCTGAGGCGTATCAGCCAGTTGTCCCTTAAGCAGGAGATTCCGGACTGGAATGCACATGGAACGTCCGAACCCAAGGAAATGATCCTGATCACCCAAAGCCTTAAGGAGCTTCAACAGGTCATGAGCGATTATGTGGGGATCGTACGCACCAATGTCCGTCTGGAAAGGGCCATGAAACGGCTTGACCTCCTGCACGACGAGACGGAACGCCTATATGAGACCTCTTCCATCTCTCCGCAATTGCTGGAATTACGCAACCTTATTACGGTAGGATACCTGATTGTAAAATGTGCCCAGTTTAGAAAAGAGAGCAGGGGGCTGCATTATAATACGGATTACCCTTCACATAGCGAGATTGTTCAAAATATGGTCTTTTAATGTATTACGTACTTTACGTATTCGTTTATAGTTTGTCGTTGCTACCCTTCTGGTTCATATATGGCTTTGCAGATGTACTGTTTGTATTGGTCTATTATGTAATCAGGTACAGGAAAAAGGTAGTAATGGGAAACCTGCGCGCCGCATTTCCAGAGAAGACCGAAGGAGAGCTTAGGGTCATTGCCCGAAAATTCTATCACAATTTCATCGACAATTTCCTGGAAGCGGTCAAGCTCTTATCGATCAGCCGCGGCCAACTGGACAAGCGCTTCAGGGTGGATTTGAGTCTTATGGATGCGTTATATGCAGAAGGGAAAAGTTGCCAGCTTCATCTGGGACATGTGTTTAACTGGGAGTACGCCGGCGCCCATTTCTCTTCTAAAACAGCCTTTAAGTTCCTGGTAGTTTACATGCCCATCGGCGCCACGGCAGTTGATCGCCTTTTCCGGAAGCTCAGGGAACGATTTGGGACCATACTCATCCCGGCTACCGACATGCGAAGGGCGATGATCCCCTATCGCCATCAGCAATACGTGCTTACGCTGGTAGCGGATCAAAACCCGGGAGACCCGGGGAAGGCCTATTGGCACGATTTCCTTGGTAGGCCGGCGCCATTTGTGAAAGGCCCCGAAAAAGGGGCCCGTTTTAATAATATTCCTGCCGTATTTGTCTCCATCAGAAAGGTAAAAAGGGGGTACTACAGCGCCACTTTGCAGATGGGTGCGGCCGCACCACGCACCTTACCTGAAGGAGAGTTGACTGCCCGGTTCGTCCGTTTCCTGGAACATGAGATCCGGGAGCAACCGGAGATATGGCTCTGGAGCCACCGGCGTTGGAAGTTTGATTACATGCCGGAATACGCGGCGTTGAAAATCGATTAGCCCTCCGATCCCCTAATTCAGAACGGAGGATTCTTTTTCTACGGGAATGGTTTTGATTTCCTTAATGGCATTCCATCCGCCGGATACATTCCTGATGTTATGGATCCCCTGCCTTTTGAGCAGAGAAGAGGCAATGACGCTGCGGTATCCGCCTGCACAATGCACGTAGATATTCAGGGTATCTTCCATGTAAGCCATGGATCCCGGGTCTTTCAGCGTTTCCAGGGGGATATGTTGGGCTCCTTTGACGTGGCCTGCGCCGAATTCAACTTCCTTGCGCACGTCCACCACCATGAGGTTCTCATCAAACTTATAGTCCAGTGCCAGCTCGTCGGCGTCGACTTCAATGATCATGTCCAGGGGGCTTCCGGACGTTTTCCAGGTCTCAAATCCGCCGCCGAGGTATCCATTTACATTTTCAAATCCTACCCGGGCAAGTCTCAATACACTCTCTTCTTCTCTTCCATTTTCTGTCACCAGTATGATAGCGTCTTTAAAGCCCAGAAGGCTGCCTGCCCATTCCGCAAAGCGACCGTCTAATCCGATATTGATAGATCCGGGGATAAATCCATTGACAAACTCTTCCGGCTTGCGGGTATCCAGGATGACGCTGCCGGATAGTCCGGCCAACTCGTTGAATTCAGGAATGGATAATAGCTTCAGGCTGGATTTCAGGACATTGTCCAGGCTCTCGTAGCCTTCTTTATTGATGCGGGCATTAATGGGAAAGTATTGGGGTGGATCGACCAGCCCGTCAATAACAGAATTGACAAATGCCTGTTTATCAACTGCCAGAAGCGCGTAATTGGTTTTCTTTTGTTCACCTAATGTGCTATAGGTATCGGGGCCCAGGTTCTTTCCGCAGTTGCTTCCAGGGCCATGGGCCGGATAAATGATCACGGAATCCGGCAACGGCAATACCTTATTTTGTAACGAATCGTACAACAAGGAAGCCAGTTCTTCCTTACTCAGGTTTCCGCTGCTAAGGTCAGGACGGCCTACGTCTCCCACAAATAAGGTATCACCCGTAAAAAGGGCATGCGGGTTACCTTCTTCGTCCCTTAACAGATAACAGGTTGATTCCAGGGTGTGCCCGGGGGTGTGAAGCACCTCCAGTTTGACTTTTCCCAAAGTAAACGTCTCCCCGTCAACGGCGTGATAAATAGGGAACCGGGTTTCCGTATCCGGGCCAAATACGATCGGCGCTCCCGTCTTCTTGCCCAGATCCAGGTGCCCACTTACAAAGTCTGCGTGGAAATGGGTTTCCAGGATATACTTAATTTTTGCACCCCGCTCTTCAGCGAGATTGATATAAGTATCTACATCCCTCAGCGGGTCTATGACGACCGCTTCGTGCTCACTTTCTATATAATAGGCCGCCTCGCTCAGGCAACTGGTATACAATTGTTGAATATACATAGGTGATTCTTAAAGCAAGCAGGGAGTTCCCCTGAACTCCCTGCTTGCAATGCCTTTGGATTTACCCGACCAACTCTTCTACAAACTTCGAAATCTCTTCTATTCTTTTGGTATTAATAGTATACCAAATAAATTTTCCTTCCCGTTCCGTCATCACGATTCCAGCCCTTCGGAGTATAGCCAGGTGTTGGGAGGCTACTGACTGTTCTAACCGAAGTTTGGTATAAATTTCGGTTACTGTCATTTTTTCGTGCTCATCAATTAAGCGCACAACCTGCTGCCTGAGTTTGTGATTCAAAGCCCGCAATACCAACGCAGCTTTTTTCACGGACAACAAATCGACGCGGACAGCATTTTCTTTTGCATGCTTACCATGCAAAACCATTGCGTAAGGAGTTTGAATCTCTGCCATATTACTACACTTTATCAAAAACGATAATGCAAAATTACACCATCATATATATAGAAGATGTAATTATTCTGTTAAACCAGGACAGTAATACAAAAATATTAAATTTATTGCATTCTTCCCGTCACGAGTTTTTGTGGAATTCCTTAAGGTACAGGGGTTGAAGGTACGCAAGGGCCCCGAAATCTCCTATCCTAAAGTGTTTTTCGGCAATTACCGCCAGGTCAACAACGCTATGTTGCACCAACAAAAACCGTGCAGCGCTGTGTGGATAGGCCAATTTCCATTTTATACTACCGTCTCCGCTGAAAACGACTACATTATTTTCGATGAATGGCTCAAAGTCGTATTCAGAAAGGATCATGGGCCCCGGCTCCCTCAGGATGACCCCGCCGGGGGCGTATATTGCCGTAAAGACTTCATTGCGGCGGGCGTCGATCATAGGGCAAAACAGGGGGGAACGGTCTTCATCGTCGCCGATCGCCAGGCGAGCCCACTCCTTCTCGGCTGCGTAAGCCATAACTTCGAGTGTTCCAATGGCTATCAAGGGCTTATCAAGGGCATAAGCGATCCCTTTGGCGCTGGACAGGCCTACCCTGAGGCCGGTATAGGAACCAGGGCCAATGGTAAGGGCTATGCCGTCTACCTCTTCCAGCCCAATGGACAACTCCCTCGTCAGGGACTCTATTGCAGGCTGCAAGAAGGCAGCATGCTCTTTCTGTGCTTCATTGACCTTCATGGAAAGGATAATCCCGTCCCGGGAAAACCCCACTGAGGCAAATGAGGTGGCGGTATCGATATTGAGTAATAGTGCCATAGGAATATCAGGCTTCATCCCGGAGTAATGGGGCCGGATTGTAGCGGAGATTATCTAATTGAAGGATTTCCAATAAGTTATAAACAATTTTAGGACCGATCAGGCGGCACCATTCAAAGGGCCCGTAGGGGTAGTTGGTGCCGAGCTTCATGGCGGTATCTATAGATTCCCTGGTGCCGACGCCTTCTCCCAGCGCCAGATAGGCTTCATTAATGATCATAGAAACAATTCTTGCCGAAGGAGTGCCAGGCAGGTCGGCCAGCAGTTCAAACGGTTTTGACCAGGTTATAAAAAACTGTTCTGCCCGGGACAAGGTGGCCGGTGGGACAACGACCTCTGCCAGCGGCCTCTGGAGAAAGGTATTCCATCCGTTGATGCGAATAAAACGTTCATCGACATCTAAGGCACTCAGGGGGATGCCTACTGAATTCAGCAAAATCAGGGGGGCCTCGCTGTTCCGCAGCGATTGAAGCCTCCCGGGCTCCGGGGAAAACGTCAGGTCGAGCACAAAATCAGTTTTGATGGAATCCACTTCGGCTGGATTATCCGTCCATTCTATCCCGATAGGCCTGCCTTTAAAAATATCCCGGAAAATTTCCTGACCACCCGGGTCTGCAATGATGATACCAGTCATTTGGGGCTATTGTCAGTTTGAATTACTTTGCAAACGTAAATTAAAAATACCCAGACCGGGAGAATATGAGCAAGAAGATTATTCAAACAGATAAGGCCCCCGCCCCCATCGGGCCCTACAGCCAGGCAGTGATGGCAGGCAATATATTATTTGTGTCGGGGCAGATTGCCCTTCATCCAGACACAGGAGATCTCGTGACTGAGAACATCGCGGCCGAGACACAGCAGGTCATGCATAACATTAAAGCCATTTTATTTGAAGCCGGGCTGGATTTTGAGCATATCGTCAAGACTTCGATCTTCCTTTCTGACATGGGATTGTTTGCCCGGGTGAACGAGGTTTATGGGTCCTATTTTTCGGCGGATTTCCCTGCCAGGGAAACGGTAGCGGTAAAGACCCTGCCCAAGAATGTGAATGTAGAGATCACCGTAACGGCGATAGCGCCTTAAAGCGGTCAAATCTTGATTTCTTCCTCGCTTTTGTCGAAGAAATGATATTCTGTCAAGTGGTAATTGGTGTTTCCTTTGATGCGGATATTCTGTTTGTACTTCCAGCACCATTTAAAACGGCGGGAGTACAAACCCCTTTTTAAATAGGCCTCCATGATGGGATGAACAGTGACGGTCAATCCACTATGTTTCTGCATGATTAAGTAATTGAGATTCTTCTCAATTTCATCTTCCAGGATAAGAGTGGAAGTGATCTTCCCCGTCCCATTGCAGGTAGGGCAGATTTCCAGGGTGTTGATATTCACTTCGGGGCGCATACGCTGACGCGTGATCTGCATGATCCCGAATTTAGAAATGGCCAGTATGGCATGCTTGGCCCTGTCGGTCAGCATGAACTTTTCCATTGCATCCATGACCGCCTTCTTATTATCCGGCAGCTTCATGTCTATAAAATCAACTACAATAATGCCGCCGAGGTCCCTGAGTCTCAATTGGCGCGCGATTTCTTCCGCCGCTTCGAGATTGGTTTCCAGGGCATTTTGCTCCTGGTTGTTGGAAACGCTCTTATAGCCGCTGTTGACGTCGATGACGTGGAGGGCCTCTGTGGGTTCTATGATCAAATAAGCGCCACTGGCCAGGTTGACCGTTTTCCCAAAGGCCGCCTTCATTTGCTTGGTGACGCCGTAACTGTCGAATATGGGAGAACCGTTGTGATGATAAGTCACAATCTCCATCTTTTCGGGAGCAATCCTCTGGATGTAGCTGCGGGT
>Ga0302309_10000488_pt1 | contig 45430 bp, 40 predicted proteins | sample III_Palsa_N1_1_FD_200453 | JGI IMG/M metagenome (GOLD analysis project Ga0302309, IMG submission 200453) | Peat permafrost microbial communities from Stordalen Mire near Abisko, Sweden - III_Palsa_N1_1 | ecosystem: Environmental > Terrestrial > Soil > Palsa > Peat permafrost | place: Sweden...
ATTTCCTGAAAAAAGGGCTGGTGGTAGGGCAGTTTGTTATATCGGTAACCATCATAATGGCTGCAATTATTGTGCATAACCAGCTTGGGTTTATAAATAAGAAAGATTTAGGTTTTGATAAAAACAACCTGCTTAATATCTCCTACACAAGCTGGGGCGAAAGCGGTGCGGCATTTAAGCAGGCCGTTAAGCAATTGCCGGGTGTGCAAAGCGTAAGTATCAGCAATTGGTACCCGGCATGTGGGGGCCCTGGCGATATGTCGAGAAATGTATCTATCCCCGGCCAAAAAGATAAGCTTCAGGTAAATTATATCGAGGCTGATGCCGATTTGCCTGTAACGTTGGGCTTAAGAATAAGATCTGGTAGACTGTTTAATCCGCAGTTAGCTACCGATGCAATGGATCCTGATTCATCGATGATGGGTACAAGCCCGGCAACAAAAGCACAGATGAAAGCAAGGTCATTGTTAGCTACAAATTATACGGCAGGGTTACTGGGCATGAAAGTAAACAAACCCGTTGCCGATGTTGATGGCATGCCGGTAGGCGTGGTTGAAGATTTTAATAGCGAATCGTTGCACAGCAAATTGCAGCCAACATTGATACAAGCCATCACTAACCCCAAATATGGGAATATGCTGATACGTGTTAAGCCCGGTTTCGAGAAACAGGCTTTAACAGGGATCAATGCTGCTTACAAATCATTCTATCCCGAAAAAACATTTAAATATGATTGGATAAATGACCTGGTAAACGATCAGTATAAAGCTGAATATAAATTGCAGCAATTATTTACCTGTTTCAGTTTGCTCATTATATTTTTAGCATGTCTTGGCCTGTTCGGGCTGGTAAGCTTTACTGCTGAGCAGCGTGTTAAGGAAATTGGCATACGCAAAGTGCTGGGGGCAAGCATTAGCAATATTATAACACTTATATCTAAGGATTATCTGGGGTTGGTAATTGTTTCCATTGTAATTGCATCGCCCATTGCCTGGTATGCCATGAACAAGTGGCTGCAGGATTTTGCCTATCGCGTTAGCATACAATGGTGGGTATTTGCCATAACCGGCATTTTAGCTTTACTGATAGCTTTTGTAACCGTAAGCTTTCAATCGGTTAAAGCGGCATTGGCCAACCCGGTTAAAAGTTTAAGAAGTGAATGATTAGAGGTTAGTGATCAGTGATTAGTTAACATTAAAAATTTAAAGTCTTCCCTACCGGGGAGGATTTAGGAGCGGCTTATGATAAAAAATTATTTTAAAATTGCTTTCCGTGGATTTTGGAAGCATAAATTATTTACGCTGATAAATATTATCGGCCTTTCTATCGGCATCAGCGCTGCGGTAGTAATTTATTTGATCGTACATTTTGACTTTACGTTCGATAAGTTTCATAAGGACGGCGACCATATTTACCGTGTGGTAACCAATTATTCTTTCCAGGGTGAGGCAGGTAATAACAGCGGTGTTTGCGGCCCGCTTACCATAGCCATGAAAACCCAGGTTTCGGGCGTAGAAACTACAGCGCCTTTTTACACTTTATATCAGCCAAATATATTGATACAAGGAAAGGGCGATGTGCCGCGTAAGTTTATGAACCAGGATAATGTGGTGCTGGCAGATCAGCAGTATTTTAAACTGTTTAACTATAAATGGCTGGCAGGTTCGTCCGTAAATGCCTTAAAGGAGCCTAACACGGTGGTGCTTACATCAGAACAGGCTAAAAAATACTTTCCCACACTATCGTATGATCAGATGATAGGTAAATTTATTACCTACGATACATTAAAAACTACGGTTACGGGTATCGTTCAAACTATAAAAGAAAATACCGATTTTAACTTTCATGATTTTATATCATATAGCACAAATGAAAATAATAAAGCAGTTAAAGACCAGTTACAATTAGACCAATGGAGCAATACAAATTCCGCATCGCAGCTTTTTATAAAATTATCACCCAAAACAAGTGTTGCGAATGTTGAAAAACAAATAAACGCCCTGTTAAAAAAGAACTCAAAAGAAACAAAAGGCAACAGCCAGGATTTTCGTTTACAACCATTAAGCGACCTGCATTTTAATGCGGATTACGGCAATTTTGATGGCGGCCGCGTAGCGAGTAAAACCACCTTGTATGGATTACTGGCAATAGCCATTTTTCTGTTGGTATTGGGTTGTATTAACTTTGTTAATTTAACTACAGCGCAGGCAACACAAAGGGCCAAAGAGATAGGCATACGCAAAACTATGGGCAGCAGCCGCAGGCAGTTGGTTTTTCAGTTTTTAAGCGAAACCCTTTTAATTACTTTAATTGCAGTTATTATTTCGGTAGTGCTTACACCAATTATACTAAAACTATTTGCCGATTTTATTCCCGCAGGTATAACCACCGATTTTTTTGGGCAGCCGGGCCTCATTGTGTTTTTAATAATTTTAACTATTGTAGTAAGCCTGCTGTCGGGTTTTTACCCTGCTATCTTACTATCGGGTTATAAGCCTGTTTTGGTGCTTAAAAACCAGGCAGCTACTAACAGTAGCAAAACACGTAATGCCTATCTGCGCAAATCATTAACGGTTACACAATTTATTATAGCGCAGTTTTTTATAATGGCCACCATGTTGGTGAGCAAGCAGATCTACTATGCCCTGCATAAGGATCTTGGCTTTAAAAAGGATGCTATTTTAATTATAAATACACCCTGGAAGAGCAGGCAATCCAATCAGAAACAGGTGTTTTTAAATAAGCTGCACTCAATCCCGCAAATAGCAATGATAAGCCTTGGGAGTGATGCGCCATCATCCCCAGCTACACGATCAACCGAGGCTATCTATAAAAATGGCAAGCAGGAGATAAAAACAGATGTCCAGCAAAAATTTGGGGATGAAAACTACCTGAAGATATACAACATTAAATTGCTGGCAGGGCGCAACTTGCGTGCGGGTGATACAACAAGCGGATTGATCATTAATGAAAATTACAGTAAAGTACTGGGTTTTAAAACGCCCGGCCAGGCCATTGGCAATATGCTGAGCTATAATGGTAATGGTAAAAATATGCAGATAATAGGCGTGGTGGCTGATTTTCATCAAAAATCATTACATACGCCTATAAAGCCTTTGGCTATACTTATAAGTAACCAATATTATTATAACGGTACTTTCCATATTGCTTTAAAGCCCGAAACGGCAGGTGGCAACGAATGGCAAAAGGCTATTGGTACCATGAGCGTGTATTGGAAGGAATCGTACCCTGATGATGATTTTGATTATAAGTTTTTTGACGAAAGCATAGCCAAATTTTATGAGAGCGAGCAGCATACATCTACATTGCTCGCCTGGGCTACTGGCTTATCTATATTTATAAGCTGTCTGGGCTTGCTTGGGCTGGCCATTTATACCACTAATCAGCGTACCAAAGAGATCGGCGTACGTAAAGTGCTTGGTGCATCGGTGGCGCAAATAGTAACCCTGTTATCAACAGAAATGGTATTGCTTATTGTGCTGGCCTTTGCTATTGTAACCCCACTTGCCTGGTACGCCATGAACAAGTGGATGCAAAGCTTTGCCGACCGTACGCCTATAAGCTGGTGGATCTTTGTGCTAAGTGGCGCCGGTATGCTCATAACAGCGGTATTCACATCAAGCTTTCAAACGGTTAAGGCAGCGGTGGCAAACCCGGTTAAAAGTTTGCGTTCGGAATAAGTGATTAGAGGTTAGTGATCAATGATTAGTTAAAATTAAAAAATTAAAGTCCTCCCTTCCGGGGAGGATTTAGGAGGGGCTTATGATAAAAAATTATATTAAAACCGCCTGGAGAAATTTAAAGAGAAATAAGATCTTCTCATTTATTAATGTTTTCGGCTTATCGGTAGGGCTTACCTGCTGTATGCTGATCAGCGCTTACCTGTACCAGGAGCTAAGCTATGATACCTATGCTGCAAATGCCAAGCAAATTTACCGGGTTGGCCTTCATTCCATTGAAAATGGCGGGGTAACAGATTTCCCTTGTGTTGATATAGCTGTAGGGCAGGGAATAAAAAATGCTTATCCCCAGGTTTTAGCCTTTACCCGTTTGGAGAGGGATCATCCTGATTTTATAAAATATAACGGCACGGAGTTTAAGGAAGAGCAACTGGCGCTTGCCGATTCAAATTTCTTTAGCGTGTTTTCAATTCCATTGTTGGAAGGTGACAGTAAAACCGCGCTTACCGAACCTAATAGCATCGTTATAACAAAAGCATTTGAAAAGAAATATTTTGGCGATTCGCCGGGGCTTAATAAAATATTGTCGGCCAGTAATACTTTGTACAAGGTAACAGGTGTAATTGATAAAGTTCCTGATAATTCCCACTTTCATGCCGATGCTTTTATAAGCATGTCGACACAAATTACGGCTTCAACAAAGCAAACCTGGAGTAATGTGGGCTATTATACTTATTTATTGCTGAATAAAACCGGCGACCCTAAAAAGCTGGAGGCCGGGTTACCGCAGCTGGTAGCAAAGCATGTAGTGCCCGAAATACAAAGCGATATGGGGGTAAGCCTTGCCGAAGCCCAGAAATCGGTAAATACTTTCGTGTTCTACCTGCAGCCATTAACTGATATTCACCTGCACTCCGCAACAAAATATGAATTTGAAGCGAATGGCGACATTCATTATGTGTACATATTTGGTGTGTTGGCCGTATTTGTTTTGTTATTGGCCTGTATTAATTTCACCAACCTTTCAACCGCAAGCTCATCCAAACGCTCAAAGGAAATAGGGATACGTAAAGTGCTTGGTTCCGAAAAAAACAGGCTGGTTTTCCAATTCCTTACAGAATCAGTAATGCTTACCTTTTTGGCTATGCTATTTGCTTTAGGCCTGGTGTACCTATTGCTGCCCTATTTTAATGACCTGGCCGGTAAGCAAATCACCATCGGGTTCTTCTTTAATTACAAGGCTTTATTTCTTGAAGCTGCTTTAACATTGTTTGTTGGCATTATTGCAGGTATTTATCCTGCGTTTTTTCTGTCGTCATTTAAAATACTCAGCGTATTAAAAGGCAATGGCCCGGCACAGGCGGGCAACCGGGGGGGATTGCGCAGCAGCCTTATTGTTTTTCAGTTTGCCATATCAACATCGCTTATCATAGCCACTTTTGTAGTTTACCAGCAATTGCATTTTATGCAAAACAAAAAATTGGGGTACGATAAAAACCAGGTGCTGGTATTGCATGATACCTATTCGCTTGGGCATAATATCGAAGCATTTAAGCAACAACTGCTGCTTAATAACAGGGTAGTAAATGCCAGCATATCAAGCAATGTGCCGGTTGGTGGTAATGAAAATGGTACCGAGGTGTATGCTAAGGATATTGCCGACAAGGGCCCGCGTTCCGAAATACAGATCAATGTTTTCAATATCGATGATAGCTACATCGCTACGTTGGGTATCCAGCTTTTAAAAGGGCGTAATTTTTACCCGGCTTCGGCGGTAGATTCAGCATCAGTAATAATTAACGAAACGGCAGTACAAAGCCTGGGTTGGACTGATCCGGATCCGATAGGAAAAATTATTATACGTTCGGGCGGTCGCCATTATACGGTAGTTGGTTTGGTGAAAGATTTTCATTTTGCATCGGCAAAGCAGAAAATAGCCCCATTGATGATGATATCCGGGCACAATAACGGCTCCATAATGGTGAAAATAAAAACTACCGATGTTCATGCATTTATCAGCGATTTAAAAAAGCAATGGGATGCTTACAATACAGGTATTCCGTTTAGTTATTCATTTTTGGATGAACAATATGCAAAACTGTACAATGCAGAAGTGCATGTAGGGGCAATATTTACTACTTTCTCCATCATAGCAGTAATTATTGCCTGCCTTGGCCTGTTTGGCTTAGCCGCATTTATAATAAGGCAAAGAATAAAGGAGATCGGCATACGCAAAGTTTTAGGCGCATCGCCTGGGACTATAACCGCTATGCTATCGAAAGAATTTTTAAAGCTTATCATCATTGCATCAATAATAGCATTCCCGCTTACATGGTACGCCATGAATAAATGGTTGCAGAATTTTGCCTATCGGATTGATATACAATGGTGGGTGTTTATCCTTGCCGGTTGCATTGCTGTACTGGTTGCTGCTGTAACTATCAGCTTTCAAGCCATAAACGCGGCATTAGCCAACCCTGTAAAAAGTTTAAGAAGCGAGTGAGTTTTAGTCTTAAGCCCTAAGTCTAAAGTCCTGAGTCGGAAGTCATATTAATAAGGCTCAAGACTTAGGACTTCCGACTCAGGACTCAAGACTCCCCCCACAACTGTATCATAACCGTACGCTGCGTGTTACGTAAGCGAACAGTAATAGGGCAAACATTATATATCAATTTACTGATAATCAATTATTTATAACTTTGGTATGTTATTGATACTTAAATCTGCAAATTAGCAGTTCAATAATTCAATAAATAAAATGTTATCACTTCAGCATATTTCAAAATATTACCAATCGGGCGGAACTAAAAACTTTGTAATTAACGATATTAGCCTTGAGGTTGATGAAGGCGAATTTATTTCGATCATGGGGCCATCGGGTTCGGGCAAATCAACATTGCTGAATATTATCGGTATGCTGGATGAGCCATCAGAAGGTTATCATTATTTTGTGAACGAGCCTGTTCATCAGCTTAAGGATAAACAGCGTTCGGCTTTATATAAAAAATATATCGGCTTCGTTTTTCAGGCCTATCATTTAATTGATGAGCTTACCGTTTATGAAAACATCGAAACACCGCTTATTTACCAGGATTTTAAAAGTGCCGAGCGTAAGGCCATGGTTGCCGATATGCTTGACCGTTTTCAGATAGTAGGTAAAAAAGATCTTTTCCCGGCACAATTATCAGGCGGGCAGCAGCAACTGGTGGGCATTGCCCGTGCTTTAATAGCCAGCCCCAAGTTATTATTGGCCGATGAGCCTACAGGTAACCTTAACTCGAAACAAGGGGAGGAGATCATGGAGCTTTTCAGGAAATTGAATAAGGAAGACGGTGTTACCATCATCCAGGTAACACACTCCGAAAAAAATGCCGAATACGGCAGCCGCATTATTAATCTTTTAGACGGCAGGATCGAATCGTCAAAAAAATTCTAAGTAAATATTATATAGCAACATAAAATGTCATTTCGTAAATACATACTAATTATACTTACACTGGCGATAGTTTCCAGGGCTAACGCGCAACAGCAAAGTAATCTGCTCACCCTGCAGCAATGCCTTGATACGGCTATAAAAAATAACCTAACGGTGCAGCAGGACGCTGTTACCGCCGAAAGGGCGCGCATAGGCCTGGTACAGGCTAAGGATAACATGATACCTACGGTAGCGGGCTATATAGATCGTGATTATACCACAGGCCGTACGGTTAACCCGGTTACCAATACATATATAAACCAATCGGTAACTTATGATAATTATAACTTACAGGGCAGTGTAACTATTTTTAACGGGCTTGCCTATCAAAATGCTGTTAAACAAACTTCATTAGCCTATCAATCAGGTAAAATGGCTTTCCAGGCGGCAAAGGATATAGTTACCACAAACGTTATAACCAGCTATCTGCAGGTATTGGATGCCGAAGCACAGTTGGATCAAACCAAAAGCCAGGTAGCTGTTGCAAAAGAAACAGCCGACAGGGGTGAAATTTTAGAAAAACAAGGCGATAACACAACAGCATCAACCATATACGATCTTCGGGGACAGTTGCAGGCAAATAACGTTAGTTATGTAATTGCCCAAAACAATGTAAGTTCCGCTATGCTCAATTTGTTCCAGGTAATGAATGTACCTTATAATAAGGATGCCCAGTTGCAGCCGCTTAACGCTGATGACCTGAAAGGCGATAAGGATGTTACCCCCGAACAAGTTTATGAAACAGCCTTGCAACAATTAGCTGAGGTAAAGGCGGCAACCTTAATGCGCCAGAGCGCCGAAAAAGAGGTGAAATATTATAAAGGGCTTTTAGTGCCGCAATTGGCGGTTAGCTATGGCATAGCCACCAACTATTCTAATTCAGACCCGGTTAGCTATTCCGATCAGTTTAAAAACAACTATGGTACTTATGTGCAATTAGGTTTAAACATCCCCATATTCACCAACCGTTTAAAGAGGAACCAGGTAGCACTTGCAAAACTCGATCTGTTAAACTCTCAATATGTTGAGGAAAACACCAAAATAGTATTAAAACAAAGTGTTGAACAGGCTTATTATAATATGATATCGGCTTATAATAAATACCAGGCACTGGAGGCGGAATCACAAGCTTACAGCGAAAGTTTCAGGATATCAAAACTGCGTTTTGAGGCAGGGGTTTTAAATTCTGTTGATTACATCACCTCAAAAAACAATATGGATGGCGCAAATCTGGCTTTGATTAGCGCCCGGTACGATTATTTTATTTACAGTAAAGTATTAGATTATTACCAGGGGAAATTATCTTTTTAATTTTTTAATATATTATTGGTATTAAATAAAAATTTCTAATTTTATTTCAGATTACACTCACATATCCGGTTTGCGTTATTTTACAGCGCGAACCGGATATTCCAATTTTAAGGGCTTGTATAATGTGGTTTAATAACCGATATAATATACAAATTTTTAAAATCAGGCGTTAAAGCTTAAATCATCTGCATCATGAAAAAAATATTACTTATACTAACAATTTGCCTGTTTTTTGCCGGCATAGCTTCGGCGCAGGTTTTGCCAAGTTTTCAGTTTGGTGTTAAAGGCGGGGTAAATTTGGCCGCTTTTCCGCAAAATGGCATATTTAATAATAGCAACCAGGCAGGCTACGTAGGGGGTTTATGGGCCAGGTTTGGGGCCTTAGGCTTTAACTTTCAACCCGAAGTATACCTTACCGGTAAAGATGTAAATGTATCCTATACCGATAACAGCCAGGTTTACACCAATAAGGTGCGGTTTACCAGCCTTGATGTGCCCTTATTGTTTGGAGGTAAGGTTGGCGCGTTTGGTTTGGGCGGCAGGTTTTATACAGGCCCGGTTGTTTCATTCGCTATAAATAAAGATCAAACGCTATCAGATGCCGCGCATGATGCTGGGACATTGGATTTTAAAAACCAAAACTATGCCTGGCAGTTTGGCGCAGGGTTGGATATAAAGCAATTATCTATCGATTTACGCTACGAAGCCGGGCTTGATAAAGTAGCTTATGGCCCTGAGGCAGATTCACATACCCGGATCAACCTGTTTAACCTTACATTGGCTTACAAGATATTCTCGCTTTAAGTTTTCGCGAAAACATACTCAAATCCTGCAAGCCATTTGCGGGATTTTTTTGTTTTTACTGATAGAAATAAATAAAGTGTTTTTTATACAGTTATTAATATAAATATTTTATATTTGTTTAACAGTTATAAATCAATCAGTAAGTATTAAATCCTGGATAATGAAAAAAGCTATATGGCTATGTGGTGTGTTGTTGTGGTGCCTGAATATAAGTTGTTCAAAAAGTCAAACAAGCCCACCGACAACGCCGCCGACACAACCATCAACGTATAAGCCACCTGTAGTTTCTTCAAATTTTGTTAAAGGGGCCGATATAAGCTGGGTTACACAAATGGAGGCATCAAACTATAAGTTTTATAATAGCAGCGGCCAGCAGCAGGATCTTTTTGTGTTGATGAAAAGCCTTGGCATGAACGCGATAAGGTTAAGGGCATGGGTTAACCCATCCGATGGTTGGTGCAATACTACCGATCTGGTAAAAAAAGCGGTACGTGCCAAAAACGCGGGGCTTAAGGTATTGATTGATTTTCATTACAGCGATAGTTTTGCCGATCCGGGAAAACAAAATAAACCTGCCGCCTGGGTAAACCTTGATTTTGCAACACTGGTAAGCACCTTGCATGATTACACCGTAGGCGTAATGGATACACTGCAATTAAATGGTATTACACCCGATTGGGTACAGGTAGGTAATGAAGTTGATGACGGCATATTATGGGAGGATGGCCGGGCTTCAACCCACATGGCAAACTTTGCCGCGCTTGAGCTCAGCGGATATAATGCCGTTAAATCTGTTAGCCCTACTACCAAAGTAATTGTACACGTATCGAATGGATTCGACAATGGCTTGTTTGAGTATTTATTTGATGGCTTAAAAAACAATGGTGGTAAATGGGATATTATTGGCATGTCGTTATATCCAACAACAGCAAACTATACCACGCTGGATGCGCAGTGCCTTAGCAATATAAATGATATGGTATCGCGCTATGGAACGCCGGTAATGGTAGTAGAGGTAGGTATGGAGGTTGATCAGCCTGCAATCACCAGGTCGTTTCTAAGTGATATTATTACCAAAGTAAATTCCGTAAGCGGCGGCAATGGGCTTGGCGTATTTTATTGGGAGCCCGAAGCCTATAACTGGCAAAGCTACGGCCTGGGCGCCTTTGATAATACGGGCAAGCCAACCATAGCTTTGGATGCTTTTGGTAATTAAGCCGGTATTGTAATTGCGGTTATTAAAAGTACTAAAACCATGCAAAACGTAAATACAAAGAAATAGCTAAGGGTCATCCCAATCATCTTGCTGATGGTACGCCCGCGGCCGCGATGGTAAACTACCCGTAGCGACTTGTAGATATACCATATAGTACCTATAGTGGCAATAAAATCAAGCCACCCATTTACATGCCAGCTTGCCGGGGCGGGCTGTACCATCTGTAGTATCATAATTACAGCCAAAAAAAGAAACAGGAAGCAGTGCAGGTGGAATGTGTAAATGAGGTGTTCTACATAATATTTCTTATTCCGCCAAAAAGTTATCCTGAGTATTAACGCGCACAAAGGCAGCATCAAAAACATCATTTTTGGTATGTTATGCTTAAACTCTTCTACAAATTCCTGTTTAGCCCTTGGCCCATATTTCTCTTTATAGGTGAAGGCCCTTTTGTTATACAAACGCTTAAAAAAACCATCCTGTTCATCGGGTGCTAATTTTTTTTGCGAGGCTAAATATTGGGTGTAAGTAGTATCATTGGTTGTTGCCTGCAAAATTACATCATTACTGGTGATTTTTTTGGCTGTGGTATCATCATCGTCGTCATCCGCGCTATCTTTTCTTATATCAGCATCCACTGCCTTTTTTTGATCGAGTATGGCTTTTTTGGCCGCAACAGGAATAAAAGGGTTCTTTGCCACCTTATCCAGTGCTTTGTTTACCGTATCTAACGTTTTTTTAGTTTCAGCCTTACTGCTTGTGTGTGTGGTGCTAATGGGGTCAAATCCACTTTGAAACAATAACAGAAAGTAAACTATACTTATAAAAATGTACATTTTTACCGGGTGCAGGTATTGCACGCGGCGGCCTGCCATGTATTCGTTAGTTAGCTTGCCGGGTTTTAAAAACAGCGGCCTTAAAGTGTGAAAAAACTGGTGATCGAAGTGAAAATAATCGCTAATAGCATGGTTCATCATGTGGCCAAAGCTTTCCTTTATCTGCAGGTTTTCCTGTCCGCAGTTATGGCAATATTTTCCTTCTAATAGTGTTCCGCAATTAAGGCAGTCGTTCTCTACACGGTAATGTTTTTTCATCGGGTAATTTAATCTCGCTAAAATGGGAATAACAAATAACAGTTAAAAATAGCATTTTATGCGTGTTTTATCGCATGCTTAAGGGCATCATTATGTTTATACCTGAATACAAACGGGAAGATAATAGCTATAACCAGGGCATACGCTGCAAAGCTAAGCCAGATGCCATGCCAGTTTTTGCTTTGATCGGCATAGGTAAAAAACTTTTGAATAACCACACCGCTTATCAAACTTCCAAAAAATGCACCGAAGCCATTTACCATCATCATAAACAAGCCCTGCGCACTGCCCCTTATTTCGGGTGTTGTTTGTGTTTCGATAAATAAGGAGCCTGAGATATTAAAGAAATCAAATGCCATACCATATACGATACACGACAGAATGATCATCCACAAACCATCAGCAGGATTACCAAATGCGAATAGGCCAAAGCGCAAAACCCAGGCCAGCATACTAAACAGCATCACATTTTTAATACCAAACTTGCGTAAGAAGAAAGGTATAGCCAGAATGAATAGTGTTTCAGATACCTGCGAAATAGATATGATTGCGCTTGAATGTTCTACCGCGAACAAACCTTTATAGGCCGGCGTTTTTGCAAAATCCAAAATATAGGTTGTGCCATAGGCATTGGTAAGCTGCAGTGCTGCACCTAAAAGCAATGAAAAAGCGAAAAAGATAGCGAATTTTGGGGTTTTGAATAACTCGAATGCATTTAGGCCGAGGGCATCTTTTAAGGTTTTTTTACCAGCTTTTCCTAACAAAGGAGGGCATTTGGGCAGCGAGAAAGAAAATATGCCTAATGCTAAAGCCACCGCCGAAGCGATATAGAACTGATTGGCAGTAGTTTCACTTTTTGTTACATCTACTACTAACAACGCAGCAATAAAACCAACCGTGCCCCACACACGTATGGGCGGATAAACCTTAACTACATCTTTACCTTCATTTTTTAAAGCTGAATAAGCAACGGTTATGGATAAAGATAAGGTTGGCATATAGAACAACATATTTAGTAATATCACCCAAAAAAATACAGTGGGGCTGGTTACCATGGGCACGCAAAAGAGTACTATTGCCCCTAAGATATGTAATACGCCATATAATTTTTCGGCATTTATCCACTTATCTGATACTATGCCTGCAATTGCAGGCATAAATATGGAAGAGATACCCATGGTTGAAAAAATTGCCCCAAACTGTGCGCTCGACCATCCTTTATTTTGAAACCAGTAGGCACCTACAGTAAGAAGCCACGCGCCCCATATGAAATATTGCATAAAATTCATCAGTATTAAGCGAAACTTAATATTCATAGGGTGCCCGGTTTAGTAAATAATACTCAGTTAAAAATTAAAGACGGAAAATAACGAAATAAATGTAAAAACACAGAATTTTGTGCTAATTGGGGTAATTTGATAATTGAAGATTTGGAAATGCAAATCATAATTTTCAAATCTTCAAATTATATCATTTTCAAATCAGGAGGCTTTTCTCCTGTTCAACTCGTCACGTATCTTGGCGGCTTTTTCGTAGGCTTCTTCAAAAAGGGCTTCCTGTAGTTTTGTTTTTAGCTCATCGGTGCTTATGGATGCAAAACCGGTAGGTGAGGTGCTCGCGGTAACTGTTTTTTCTTCGGGAGTTTCGTTTATGTTTTCAAGGTAAACAAAATCATTACCTTCGATCACGATCCCCGCGGTTGAAAGTATAAACTCGTAGGTGTAAATAGGGCAGTCGAACCTTACGGCAACGGCAATCGCATCCGAGGTGCGGGCATCTATCTCCACTATCTTTTTCCCGTCGGAGCATATCAGTTTGGCGTAAAATATACCATCAACCAAATTATAAATAATTATTTCCTCTATCTTGATATGATAGGCATCGGCAAAGCTCTTAAACAGGTCGTGTGTGAGCGGCCTGCTTGGCGTCATTTTCTCTATTTCGATGGCAATAGCCTGCGCCTCAAAACTGCCAATGATGATAGGCAGCCTGCGCCGACCACTTACCTCGCCCAAAACCAAAGCATACGCGCCGGATTGGGTTTGGCTGTATGACAAACCAACAATATCCAGCTTAATTTTTTTCATGTTATTACCCATCACAACAAATCCTCTTTTTATTATGAAGCTTTATATTCTTTAACCGCGGCTATCAGCTTTGGCACCACTTCAAATGCATCGCCCACAATGCCATAGTCGGCTACTTTAAAAAACGACGCTTCGGCATCCTTGTTTATAACTACAATTACCTTGGAGGAACTAACCCCCGCCAGGTGCTGTATGGCGCCCGAAATTCCTATTGCAATATACAAATTTGGACTGATAGCAATACCAGTTTGTCCAACATGTTCGCTATGCGGCCGCCAGCCTGCGTCTGACACTGGTTTTGAGCACGCTGTAGCAGCGCCTAACAGGTCGGCAAGCTCTTCTATCATCCCCCAGTTTTCGGGCCCCTTAAGCCCTCTGCCTGCCGAAACAACAATTTCAGCATCGGGTAACGAAACTTTATCGGTAGAACGTACGATCTCTTTCAGCATAGCCCTAAAATCTGATTCCTTTGCCTCAACGCTAAAATCCTCAATTTTGGCGGCTCCACCGGTTTCAACAACTTTATAGCTGTTGGGTATCAAAGCTATCACTTTATTTGCTGATGTTAATTCAACCGTAGCAAAGGCTTTACCTGAAAAGGCCGTTTTTTTAACGGTGAACTTACCACCATCCTGGCTGGGTAAACTTACCGCGCCATCGGCTACGCCAGCCTCCAGCTTAACCCCAATACGCGGGGCCAAACCACGGCCCGAAAAGGTATTGGATAATACCACTATATCGGCACCCACGTTTTTTGCAGCTTCGGCAACAACCGAGGCATAGGCCTGGTTAACAAAGTTTTTAAGCTTGTCGCTGCTTACGTTCAGCACTTTTTCGGCGCCGTATTTCCCAAGGGCGACTAATTCATCTTTATTTACATCGCCAATGGAAATGGCTACAAGGTTGGTTTTATGCTGATCGGCAATGGCACTGGCGTAGGATACAGCTTCAAAAATTGACTTTTTGAATTTGCCGCCGGTATTTTCCGCATATATTAAAACTGGCATATTAAAATTATTAAGCTAAAAATGTGGTTAAAGTTTTGGTTAAATAATTTTTGCTTCTGTATGCAGCAATTCAACCAGTTTGGCAGCATCATCCGCAGCGATCAGCTTTACCTGGCCACGTGGGGCAGGGGTTTCGTACCCTATGATTTCAGAAAATGTTTTTACCTCAACAGGCTCAATAACAGTTAATGGTTTGGTGCGTGCCGACATGATACCGCGCATATTAGGTATTTTAGGCTCGGCAACACCTTCAGCAGTTCCGGCAACAAAAGGCAGCGGGATAGTTAATATCTCCTTACCACCTTCAATTTCACGCTCTACGGTTGCTTTACCGCCTTCGATAGTTAATTTCTTTATAATAGATACCGATGGCAGATCCAACAGCTCGCCCAGCATCCCGGCCACTTTCGAGCCGTTATAATCTATAGATTCCCTGCCTGTCAGGATCAGATCGAAAGGATTTGCTTTAATATATTGTGCTATTTGATAAGCCACAAACCAGGCATCATGCGGTTTTGCATTTATGCGTACGGCATCGGTAGCGCCAATAGCTAATGCTTTACGAATAGTAGCCTCGGTATTCAGTTCACCAACATTAATCACGGTAACCGAGCCGCCGTCGCCCTCTGTTAATTCAATAGCGCGTGCAAGGGCTATTTCATCGTAAGGGTTTAATATAAATTGTACGCCGTTGGTATTAAATTGGGTGTTATTATCGGTAAAAGTTATTTTTGTGGTGGTATCGGGCACATTACTTATACATACCAGGATCTTCATCATAATTGGTTTTTAAAGGTGAATGATGAAACCAAGTATAAATTGTTCATTTTTGTTTGCCTTGAATGGACTTTTCATACAAATAGGTTTTTGCAAATTTAATTAAAAAAGAGAGAGTTTAAAATGCAGATAAGCAGATTGGATAAGCTACTGGAGTTTATAAAAAATGAACCCGAAGATGAATTTTTAAAATATGCCCTCGCCACAGAATACCTGCGCCTTAACCAAACCGATAAAGCGCTGGGTTATTACGAGGATCTGGTGACCAATCACCCCAATTATGTAGGTACGTACTACCATTTAGGCAAGTTATACGAGGCGCTTAACCGCAAACCTGATGCGGAGGCCACTTATCAAAAAGGAATGAAAGTTGCCCGTGAAAAGCGCGATAATCATGCTTTTTCTGAATTGCAGGCAGTTTATAACGCGCTGGCAGGTATTGATGAAGACGATGATTATTAAATAATTTAAGTTGAAAAGGAAAGAACTTTTATTCATCAGGGATTCAACTATTTACACCTTTACCGCTTTTGGCGGCCCGCAAGGGCATGTGGCTATTTTGCTGCGCGAGTTTGTTGAAAAACGCAAATACATCAGCGAAGAGGAATTAATGGAACTGATAGCGCTGTCTCAATTATTGCCCGGCCCGTCATCTACACAAACCTTGGTTGGCATAGCCTGGAAAGTTGGCGGTCTGCGCCTGGCGATCATAACTTTTTTGATTTGGATACTGCCATCGGCCAGTGTTATGTGCCTGGCGGCCATAAGCTATAAAATGTTTGCAGGCCAAACGAAATTTACCGAGATATTGCGGTTTGTGCAACCTATAGCCGTAGGTATTGTGGCCTATGCTACGTACACGTTTGCAAATAAATTCATCAAGTCAAAAGTAAGTGTTATGCTGGCCATAGGGTCGCTTATTGTTACGCTTATTTTGCAAAACCCCTATGCCTTCCCGATATTGATATTGTTAGGCGGCATCATCTCATCGGCATTGGAAACGCAGCCACAGGAAAATGAGCTGAGGGTAAAACTCTTTGCAAATGTAAACCCCAATAAAGTTGGCTATTTTATTGGTATATTATTACTTTTTGCTGTGCTGGGGGCCATTATAAACCAAACATCGCCATTTAGTTTACCTATCCGCTTGTTTGAAAATTTTTACCGTAACGGGATTCTTATTTTCGGTGGCGGGCAGGTGCTTGTGCCGCTGATGTACACTGAGTTTGTTGGAGTGAAGCATTATCTCGGTAGCTCTGAGTTTCTTACCGGATACGCGTTGCAGCAGGCTTTGCCGGGGCCTACTTTTTCATTTACTTCGTTTTTGGGTGGGGTAACCTTAGGCAATAAAGGCTATGGCATTGGCGGACAGATCATCGGTAGCCTGGTAGCAGTTATCGGCATAAATTTACCGGGCTTGATACTGATATTATTCATCGTTCCGTTTTGGAACGACCTGAAAAAAATAACACGTATAAAAAACTCGCTGAGTGGTATTAACTCGGTGGCCGTAGGGTTTATGGCCACGGCATTCATCCTGCTGGCTAAACCTTTCGGGGCCGATTGGCTGGCTTATGTGCTGATGATAGGTACAGGCTTACTGCTTTATTTCACCAAAATAAAAACACCGGTAATAATTATTATTGGGATAGTGCTGGGGCTGATATTTTAGACCCCCGGCCTCCTAAAGGGGGAGGTAAAAAAATATCGAATATCAAACACCGAATGCCCAATGTCGAAGTTAAACTTCATTATTCGATATTTAGCATTCCGTGTTCGATATTAAAAAAAGCAGTTTAAGTTCCCCCCTTAGGGGGTTAGGGGGCTCAGAACGGTTGCTCATCATCCATATCATTCATACTCGATGGGCGGATGATAAAGTTGCTTGGCTTATCGAAATCCTGCGATGGATTTAAGTTGGTGAACGGATTGATTGGCGCAGGGAAGCGGTCCATGCCCTGGTCGAGGTCGGTAAACTTCACATATTTGCCTACGAATTTTAACCGCACCCTGCCAGTTTCACCGTTACGGTGTTTGGCTATGATGATCTCACCTACGCCCTGGGTTGGGTTATTGTCTTCATCAACTTCTAAACCATAATATTCAGGGCGGTAAAGGAATAGTACCATATCGGCATCCTGCTCGATAGAACCGGATTCACGTAAATCCGACAGCATTGGCCTTTTTGAGCCACCCGGGCGGTTTTCAACCGCACGGCTTAATTGCGACAGGGCTATTACCGGTACGTTTAATTCTTTAGCTACAGATTTTAACGCTCTGGATATACTACCGATTTCCTGCTCGCGGTTACCACCACCTTTGCCATCGGCTTTGCCCTGCATTAATTGCAAATAATCGATAATGATCAATTGTATATCGTGCTGCGATTTTAAGCGGCGGCATTTGGCGCGAAATTCGAATATATTTAACGCGGGTGTATCATCAATAATTAATGGCGCTTGCTCCAGCCGGCCTATTTTTGAGTGGATCTGCTGCCATTCCCATTCTTCTAAGGTGCCTTTACGGATCTTTTCCTGTTCAATTTCCGTTTCGCCGGAGATTAAACGGTTAACTAATTGCACCGACGACATTTCGAGCGAAAATACTACTACAGGCTTATCAAAATCAACCGCGGCATTGCGTGCGCAGCTTAATACGAAAGCCGTTTTACCCATAGCGGGGCGGGCAGCGATGATCACCAGGTCGGATTTTTGCCAGCCTGAGGTCATGCGGTCAAGGTCAGTAAAGCCTGATGCTACACCGGTTAAACCGTCCTTTTTATCTTTAAGCGCTTCAATTTCTTTTAACGTTTCATGCAGCAGATCATCCATTTTGCGAGAATCGCGGCGCAGGTTGTTCTGGGCTATTTCGAAAAGGTTTTTTTCTGCACTATCCAACAAGTCGAGCACATCGGTAGTATCCTCGTAAGCACTATTGATAACTTCGGTTGAGATCCTGATAAGTTCGCGCTGTATGAATTTCTGGATGATGATACGCGAGTGGAATTCGATGTTCGCGGCTGATGCCACGCGGTTGGTAAGCTCGGTTATATAATATGCCCCACCTATCATCTCCAGCTCGCCCTGCTGGCGTAATTGGGCGGTTACGGTAAGTATATCAACCGGGGATGATTTTTCAAACAAGGTATGGATGGCATGGAAGATACGCTGGTGTTTATCTACATAAAAAACCTGTGGGTTTAAAATGTCTATCACCGAGGATAGGGCATCTTTTTCAAGCATCAGCGCACCTAATACTGCTTCTTCAAGGTCTATTGCCTGTGGCGGAAGCTTGCCCAGCCCGGCATACGGAGTTGGGGTTGTTACCCTGCCACGGCGCTCGCCGGTATTCTGCTTGTTTTGGTTATCGTTCTCAAAAATCATGGGACAACAAAAATATACTAAAAAAACGCCGATGTACCAATAGTGAACATCTTTTTTTTACAATCGGTAAAATGCCTTTATCACCAAAAAAATCGAAATATTTAATTAACAGCCGATTGTTGGTAATTTTTTATTATGCTATATAATTTGCTTTAAATCAACAATTTAAAAGTATTGTTAATAAAATAGTTTTGCTTATTTATGTAAAAATCAATAAATACAAACAGCATTATCCATTGCCTTACAAAGTTAATTAATATGGCTATTTTTACGGCCTTAAATAAAAATATATAATGGCCTATAATAACAGGGAAGTACGCGAAAGCAATCAAATGGTGTTTGGTATAAGGGCGGTTGTTGAAGCGATACGTTCGGGTAAGGAAATTGAATCGTTATATATTCAGCGGGGTATTGGCGGTGGCTTGCTTAATGAGCTTAGGGCATTAATGGCTGAATACAACATAACCGCGCAACAAGTACCGGTTGAAAAACTAAACCGCCTTACCCCAAAAAACCACCAGGGTGTTGTAGCCTATATTTCGCCTATAATTTACCAGAAGGTGGAAGATATCATCCCCCAGGTATTTGAAAAAGGTGAGGTACCATTGATATTGGTTTTAGATGCCATTACCGATGTACGCAACATGGGCGCCATAGCCCGCACAGCAGAATGTGCCGGGGTACATGCCATTGTGATACCCGCAAAAGGATCGGCGCAAATAAATCCTGATGCTATTAAAACTTCTGCCGGGGCGCTGTACAAAATTCCGGTTTGCAGGCATGATAATTTTATGCAAACCGTAAAGTTTTTGCAGGAAAGTGGCCTGCAACTGGTTTGCTGTACCGAAAAAACTACGGACGATATTTACAGCCCTGATTATACTTCGCCAACCGCTATCATTATGGGGTCGGAAGAGGATGGGATACGCAATGAGATTATCCGTATTGCGGATCATTTAGCTAAAATACCCATGTTTGGCGAGATAGAATCGTTGAATGTTTCGGTATCGACAGGAGTGATACTTTATGAGGCGATAAGGCAACGCAGGCCAGCCCCCCCCGCCCCCTAAAGGGGAAGCTTTTGATTGGTTTATTGGTATTTGCAATAAAAAAAGAAACCCATCTCAGGATAGGTTTCTTTTTTTATTAAAAGTGTTCTTTTAAGTTCCTCCTTTAGGGGGCGGAGGGGGCTAAATATACTTCGTCCCGAACTTATGTTTCACATCGGCCACCACCTGTTTGATGTTCTGCTCCTGATCGCGGGGGCAAATGAGCAGGGAATTGTTTGATTCCACTACAATATAATCGTGCAGGCCTTGCAATATCACCAGCTTTTCGCCGGGTACGTTAACCATGCAATTTGATGAATCGTACATGATCACTTTCTCTGATGGAATAACCGCGTTGCCAACATAATCCTTATCTGCAAGGTCGTAAATAGAGGCCCAGGTACCCAGGTCGCTCCAGCCGAACTCCGACGGCAATACGTACACGTTATCCGCCTTTTCCATGATGCCATAGTCGATAGATATGTTGGTGCATTGCTGGTAAGCGTTGTGGATATGCTTTTTTTCGTCTTCGGTATTATAAACAGCGCGGGCATCTACAAAAATCTCGTTCATTTCGGGCAGATACTGGCCAAAGGCCTTTACAATGGCTTTTGCCGACCATACGAATATACCCGCATTCCATAAAAAGTCGCCGCTTTGCAAAAAAGTCTTTGCTATTTCGAGTGTTGGCTTTTCCGTAAAGGTTTTTACCTTATAAAAATCGTTTTTAAGGCTGTGGTCTGTGTATTGTATGTAGCCATAGCCGGTATCTGGCCTTGAGGGTTTTATGCCCAGGGTGATTAGGCAATCATGCGCCGAGGCTGCCTCTAATGATTTTTCAATCGTGCTTACAAATGCCGCCTCATCCAATATCAGGTGATCTGAGGGGGCCACAACAATAACAGCGTCGGGATTAAGGCTTTCGATTTTAAAGCAGCCATAAGCCACGCAGGGGGCCGTGTTGCGCATCACAGGTTCGGTTAGTATCTGGTTGTCGGCCATATCAGGCAACTGCTCTTTTACCAGGCCTGTGTAATTCTCGTTAGTAACTACATAAATATTTTCCTTTGGGCAAACTTTCAAAAAACGATCGTAAGTATTTTGAATCAATGTTTTGCCTGTACCTAATATATCGATGAATTGTTTTGGGTGTGAAGTTCTGCTGATGGGCCAAAAACGGCTGCCAATTCCTCCTGCCATTATAATGGCATAGTAATTTTTATTCATGGTTTTGTAAAGAATTTTAATTGCATTTGCGGTGGCAAAATTGAACAATATTCTGTAAAATAAATATTAAATAAAATTAAAACAATATAAAGCCGCGTTTACCCCATTTTAAAATGGATAAGCGCATAAAATTGTTTTGTAACAATAATCATTTTTATATAAAATTTTAATATAATCTCATCGTTTATTCATAAAAAATTATTATTTTTAATTTTATTCAAATAATATACATACGTAAATAAATGATAGAGACTAAGAAGTCGCTTTTTGATAATCTCCAGAACTTTTTCGGTTTTGACAATTTTAAAGGAGAGCAAGAGGCGATCATAACTAACATACTGGCGGGTAACGATACATTTGTGATAATGCCTACCGGTGGTGGCAAAAGCATGTGTTACCAGTTGCCGGCACTAATGAGCGAGGGAACAGCGATTGTGATCTCGCCACTGATAGCATTAATGAAAAACCAGGTTGACCAGTTAAGGGCATTTGGCGGGTCAGATAGCATAGCGCATTTTTTAAATTCATCATTAACCAAGGCCGATATTGCCAGGGTTAAGGAAGATGTATTAAGCGGGGTAACCAAGTTATTATACGTTGCGCCCGAGTCATTAACAAAACAGGAAAATGTTGATTTTTTACGCCTTAACCAGGTGTCATTCGTGGCGGTTGATGAGGCGCATTGTATATCGGAGTGGGGGCATGATTTCAGGCCTGAATACCGCAAAATAAGGCAGGTTATCAGCAATATTGGCGATAACATACCCATTATAGCATTAACAGCTACCGCAACGCCAAAAGTTCAGCAGGACATTCAAAAAAACCTGCAAATGAACAATGCCACCATCTACAAATCATCATTTAACCGTTCAAACCTGTTTTACGAAGTACGTGCCAAACGCAACGTAATAAAGGAGATATGCAAGTTTGTTAAGCAAAACCAGGGCAAATCGGGCATCATATACTGCCTTAGCCGTAAAAAGGTGGAGGAAGTTGCCGAAGTACTAAATCTTAACGGCATTAAGGCCTTGCCGTATCATGCCGGTTTAGACCCTAAGGTGAGGGCCGATACACAGGATAAATTCCTGATGGAGGATGTGGATGTGATTGTTGCTACCATAGCATTCGGCATGGGCATAGATAAGCCAGATGTACGCTATGTGATACACCACGATGTGCCCAAGAGCATGGAAGGCTACTACCAGGAAACAGGCCGTGCAGGCCGTGACGGTGGCGAAGGTGTATGCGTTGCATTTTACTCGCAAAAGGATATTGATAAGCTGCAGAAATTTATGAAGGATAAGCCGGTTTCGGAACGCGAAATTGGTACCCAGATATTAAAAGAAGTGATTGATTATGCCGAATCATCGGTATGCCGCCGTAAGCAATTGCTGCATTATTTTGGCGAGAACTTTAACGAGGCCGGTTGTAACTGCATGTGCGATAATTGCAGCACGCATAAAGAGCATTTTGACGGCGAGGAGCATTTGCACAGGGCGCTAAGCCTTATCAAGCAAATTGGCGAGAAGTTTGACGATCATCATATCATCAGCGTTTTAATGGGGCAGGATAACGCCCAGATACATAATTACGAACATCATTTGCTGGATGCCTTTGGTTCGGGCAAGAATGATGGCGAAAACCTGTGGAATTCGCTATTAAGACAAGCGCTGCTTAATAATTTCCTCTCAAAGGATATTGACCAGTATGGCTTACTGCGTTTAACCCGCACAGGCAACGCTTTTTTAGATAATCCTTATAGCATCCGCTTTATATTAAACAGCCCTATTGAGGCCGCGGATGATGATGATTCGGAAGATGGCCCTAAACAAGGCGGTGGCGCTTTGGATACGGAGTTATTGCAGATGTTGAAAGACCTGCGTAAAAAACTGGCCAAGCAAAAGGGCCTGCCACCATTTGTAATATTCCAGGATCCATCCTTAGAGGAAATGTGTACGCATTACCCTATCAACACCGAAGAACTGAAACAAATATCGGGCGTGGGAGCGGGCAAGGCAACAAAATTCGGCCCCCCGTTTGTCGACCTGATAAAGAAATACGTTGAGGATAATGATATTGACCGCCCGATAGATATGGTTATAAAGAGCGCAGCCAACAAATCGGCGCTTAAGGTATATATCATCCAAAATATCGACAGGCACCTTAACCTGGAAGATATAGCGGCTTCAAAAGGCTTAACCTACGAAGAGGTATTGAAGGAAGTAGAAACCATAGTTAACTCAGGTACCAAGCTTAACCTTAATTATTATATAGACGAGGTTATTGACGAGGATAAGCAGGAAGAAGTATTTGATTACTTCCGCTCGGCAGAAATTGATTCGATAGATGACGCGCTGGTTGAACTGGGCAGCGATGATTATACCCGCGAAGAGGTGCAATTAATGCGCATAAAATTCATGTCGGAGTTGGGGAATTAATTTAATTAGTGAATTAGTGAATTAGTGATTGAGTGAATACCTTATAATAAAAGCCTTTAAATGAAAATTTAAGGCTTTTTTTGCTTTAAAGTGGGTCGTCATACGGAGGCATCCGAATAAAATATCGCGTCATTGCAGGTACGAAGCAACCTCACAAGAAAAGTATTGAACATTAATATCGCCCGACCCGCATAGTGGGGTTGCTTCGTACCTGCAATGACGCGCTTATTAAAAATTTGCTAACCCTTAAACCAGTGCTTATAACTAATTATTAATAGTGATATGCTTATCGGCCACTACCTGTATATCATAATCCCTTTTCAGCGGATTATCTGGCATTGCATCTTCAAGGGTAATATAAATAGTGCCCAGATCTTTCAATACATAGGTTTGAATGCCTGAGGCCGCGCTGTTTTTATCAATATATTGTATAATGGAATCGTGTATCAGGTTATATTGTTCAATACTGTTTGATTCTATCTCGATAAACAGCTTTTTACCATCAAGGCGTATGTTTACGTTGGTATAAGTATTGCCCGGGTTTGCAAGGGTGTATTTGCGATTTTTTGTAGTATTGTTTTTTTGAATGGTAAGGTAGCCTTTAACCATTAAAAAGGTATCGGCCTGTTGCAGGTTATTATGCACCAGGAATTTAAGATCATCGTATGATAATAAGCCTTTCTGCCCGAAACATATGCTAACCGAAAAGGTAAGCGCCATCACTAATAATAGCTTTTTCATAGTAAAAATTTAACTATAGCCAATTTAGGGTTTTGTTTATGGCGCTCAAATTTTGCTGCTCTAAAAATCATATTTTAGCATACTTGTTACAGAGTTAAGCATTTGGGTATAAGGCACTATATTAAAAAGATGGGTTAAGCATTATGGCAGGTTATTCAAACACCACACTTGCGAAAAAACTGGGAATTAAAACAGGCTTCGATATCAGCCTTATTAACGCGCCTGAATATTATTTTCAATTGTTTACCGATCTGCCTGCTGAATTAACATTTCCAGATAATCAAGTTACCCAAAAAGACTTTATTCATTTCTTCACTAAACAAAAAGAGGAATATATCGCTCAATTGCCATTACTAAAACAACAGTTAAAGCCTAAGGGTATGCTATGGGTATCGTGGCCAAAAAAGTCATCGAAAATAATTACCGATATTACCGAGGAAATCATCCGGAATTACGCCATCGGAATTGGACTGGTTGATATTAAGGTTTGTGCTATTGATGAAACATGGTCGGGTTTAAAATTGGTTATACCTGTTAAGGATAGATATACACGTTAATTTAACGCGAGTTCGAAATACCCTTTTTGCAAAAAAAAGATATGCCCTGTAAGGGCTACCCCTTTGTAGAAAAATATAAGGAAAAGAATATTGCCCCGTCAGGGGCTACCCAAATTCGCAAAGGGTAGCACCTGACGGGGCAAAAAGGCAATATTAATTTTTTCTACAAAGAGGTAGCCCCGCTGGGGCAATAGTTATTTTTATATCGAACTCACATTAATTTAACGGATTGTTTTCCGTATCCGGCTTAGTGATGTTGGCGTAACACCAATAAATGAGGCCAGGTATTTCTGCGGGATCTTTTGCAGGTATGGTGGTTTGGCCAGCAGGTCGCGGTAACGCTGATCTGCCGAATCCCTTTGCAGGGCGGTAAACCTGTCGATAAGGTTTAGCACAACATCTTCCCAAAAATTCCGCATTAGTTCCTGCATCTTTGGATGGCTTGTATAAAGCCTGTTTAGTTCTGCTTTTGGCAGGTACCATATTTCAGTGTCTTCAATGGCCTGTAAAAAGTAATTGCTTGGCTTTTCGCTTATAAAACTGTAAAGCTCAATAGCTGAATTGTTTTTAAAGGCGAACCATACCGATACCTCCACATCATCCGAAATATAATACAAGCGCAGGCAGCCTTCCTGCACAAAAACAAGGTCGTTGCATATTTCTCCCTCGCGCAGCAGGTAATCGTTTTTTTTAACTTGCCGCTGTTTAAAATGGGCGGTTATCTCATCCAGTTGGCTTACCGGCAAGTCTGTATAAGAGCTAAGGAATGATTTGAGTGCTACCGTCATTTAATTGTTTTTTTGCTTGCTGCCAGCTTCCAATAATATGCTATGATCGGCAAAATTAATAACTTTATTGCTTATTAAATTATCATGCCTAAAATAGAACTTTCGCGCCTTAGCGGCGATTTTGGTTTCGAAGCTACAGATGAGTACGGCCATAAGGTTAGAATGGACAGTAACCCCCAAAGCGGCGGCCAGGATTTTGGTGTACGCCCTATGCAAATGCTGTTGATGGGCCTGGGCGGATGCTCGGCTATTGATGTGATCAGCATTCTGAAAAAGCAGCGCCAGGAGGTGAGGGATTTTAAAATGATAATAAACGGCGATCGTGAAGCTGGTAAAGAGCCATCTTTATGGCAGGATGTTGATATCGAATTTCATTTATACGGTGATATCGACCCGGATAAAGCCCAAAAAGCTGCTGACCTATCTATAACCAAATACTGCTCGGTTGCTGCCACGCTTGAAAAGGCGGGTGCTGAGATTAAGTACAAGGTGATTGTGCATCCATAAGATCTATATATTATAAATAGTTTATGTTAGATATCATTTTTCAGATATAAAACTATGATAGTAAACGGTTTGCATGTAAAAATTGTACTCGATTTTTATTAAGAGATAAGTATTTAAATTTGAAAATGCTAGTTTTGCTTATAATAACGATCATATAAATACATTTTTTAATACTTGCATAGCTAATATTTAATACTAAAATAATAATATTAGAGCTATAGGTTTTAAACTTGAATTATCCTGTCGTTAAAATGCAATTTTAAAAATTTCGCAATTATAACATGAAATTTTGATGAAATTCGCAATAAAGGTACAAAAGTGTACTTTTTTAACTTCATAAACCTCCAATTTACATCCGCAGGGCGCGCTTAATTAATATTATATTATGCTGTAACAATATGGTATTATACATATTGCATATCAGCATATTACAATAAAAACCGACTTGATTTTATATTGCTTTATAGTTATGAACGCCCCGATGGCACTAATGTTGCCTTTTAGGGGAAAGTTTAGTTCTGACAATTTAAAAAGAACAAAAACTCACTAACAACAATTATTATGAAATCAAAATTTAAAAAAGCCACGCTACTTTTAACAGGAATTATGGTAGGGGGCAAACTTTTCGCGCAAACTCCTGACACGGTAAAAATGACTAACGATTATGTTCAACCATTTTCCAGTGGCGGGTTCCGTACTTTTTCAATAGGCTTTGAAGGTGGTGTATTAACTCCTTACACTATTTTTGGCCCGGATAAGCAGGATTACAAATCACCACATGAAGAAATTGGTTATGGTGGTTTTATTAAAGAACAAATATTGCCATCATTCGGCTTACAGGCAGATTTCCTTGCCGGTAAGGTTGATGGTGCTGTAACAGCAGCCGACCAATCGAGTGGTACTTATACCAGCTTTAACACTAAAGTTAATTATGCGGTTGATTTGGTTGGTAATTTTACACTAGCTAACATTAACTGGAGGCATAACAAAACTTTTATACAGCCTTATGTAACTTTAGGTGGTGGTGTAATTAACTATACAGCAGCAGTAACAACTGCAGCAGGTACTACAACACAACCTAAAAACCATGATTTTTACATGCCCGTAGGCGCTGGTTTTAAAGTTGATATTGCCAAAGGTGTTAATTTGGATTTAGGTTACCAGGTAAATTTTGTTAACGCTGATGATTTTGACGGCCTTACTACAGGTGCTACAAATGACAGGTTCTCGTATGGCCACATTGGTTTAGAGTTTGCCATTGGTAGCCGTTCAAAACCACAAATGGCCACTCACAACCCGGTATCATCAATGCGTACCGAGTACTTAATGGATGACCAAAGGTTACAAATACAGGTTAACGAACAAAAAGCTGCAAACGCTCAATTAAGGAATGACCTGAATACTACCAATGCTAACCTTGCAAAATTAACTGTCGATTCTGATGGTGATGGTGTACCGGATATTTATGACAAATGCCCTAACACACCTGCAGGCACACCAGTTGATGGTTCAGGTTGCCCGCTGCCGGTTAACAAACCAGATGTTAAGGTTTATGTAACCCAACAGGATCAAGAGGTTGTTAAGGAAGCTGTGAAAAACCTTGAGTTTGACTTTGGTAAGGCAACCATACGTGAACATTCAGACGAAAGCTTAAATAAATTAGCTGCGTTATTAGTTGCCAAAGGCTTTAACTTAAAATTATCAGGTTATACCGACAATGTAGGTTCGGTTGCTGCTAACTTAAGGTTGTCAAAAGCCCGTGCTGAAGCGGTTAAAACATACCTTGCAACACAAGGTGCTGATCCTTCAAAAATACAGGCTGATGGTTTTGGTAAAGCAAACCCAATAGCTTCTAATAAAACTGATGCAGGCCGTCAAACAAACCGCCGTGTAGAATTTAGTATTTTTACTAAATAAACAGTAATGCTATAAATAGAAAAAGCCACCTTAACGGGTGGCTTTTTTCTTTTACAAATTTTCTTCGTTTCATTCTAAGGCGAAAAACTCAAACAAGGCCCCAAAATAACTATCATTCCATCCTTCAGCTATATCATTGTAATCGCTGTCGGGGATATTGGTATGCCTTAACTCTGCCGATGTGCCATTCTTATCGGCATGTAGTTTAATGGTAACTATCGATTCGGTTTCCTGCCCGTCAAAATACCATTGCTGTACTATTTTTTTATCCGCTTCAAACTCCAGGTTCTTCCCCACGATACTGCCGTCCCACATGGAAAATTCCGAGCCGGGCTCTGTCGACATAATTGCAGTTTCACCTGTCCATAACTCAATAGTTAAAGGATTGGTTAAAGCGGTATATATTTCTTCGGGCGTAGCCGGAAGTATGTAATATTTTTTAAGATCTTTCACGCTGCAAATTAACAGAATTAAGATTGCACCGGGCCTATAGGCCACACAGTTTTTCCGTAAACCTCGTTAAGCACCTGCGCTATACCGGCATATATGGCCGATGCACCACAAATTATGCCTTCGTAACCGGCTATCTGGCCTAAGCCTTTATTGCCGGTACCGTCACTAACAGCCAGCAAAATAAATAATAGCGTTAATGATCCGAATACAAATTGCAGGGCTTTATTTAACCTTAAAGTACCTAAAAACATTAAAAACGTAAATAACCCCCACATGCCCAGGTACGCGGCCATGCTTGCTTCAGAGGGCTTAGGGATCCAACCGAAAGATGGTATTACGATCAATCCTACTAACGACAGCCAGAAAAACCCATAAGAGGTAAAAGCCGTTAAGCCGAAAGTATTGTTCTTTTTGGCTTCGATAATGCCGGCAATTATTTGTGCCAGGCCTCCATAAAAAATGCCCATAGCCAGTATCATGGAGCTGATCTCGATAATGCCTGCATTTTTAAAGTTTAACAAAACGGTTGTCATACCAAAGGCGCAAAGGCCCAGCGGGGCGGGGTTGGCAATGCCATCCTTTACCGTTACAGGTGCGGGTGTTGTTGGAATCATGATTTTTAGTGGTTTAATTGGATTTATATTGCAATTTATAGCTTTAAATCTATTTAGCAAATTTTTTTGCAAACTGATATTGTAAATTAGCGTTAAACAATAGCTATGCAAAAACTCGTATTGATACGCCACGGCGAGAGCGTTTGGAACCAGGAAAACCGCTTTACCGGGTGGACTGATGTTGACCTATCGCCCGAAGGAATGGAGCAGGCCAAACGCGCCGGGCAACTGCTTAAAAAATATGATTATAATTTTGATGAAGGCTTTACATCAGTATTAAAACGATCAATAAAAACCATACACATTTTGCTGGAGGAACTGGATCACTTGTGGATACCGGTGCAAAAATCGTGGCGGTTGAATGAGCGTTTTTATGGTGCTTTGCAGGGCTTAAATAAAGATGAAACTATTGCCATATATGGCGAAGAACAGGTTCAAAAATGGCGGCGCGACCCAAATGAATTTCCACCTGCCGTAACAAAGGAAGATGAACGCTATCCTGGCCACGACCTGCGGTACAAAAGCCTTACCGAGCGCGAATTGCCGCTTACCGAAAATTTAAGCGGCACTATGGATCGTGTGTTGCCCTTTTGGAACGAAACTATTGTCGATTCCATCCGCAAAAACCAAAAAGTGATCATCTGCGGGCATGGCAACAGCCTGCGTGCGCTTATTAAATATATTGATAACCTTAGCGATGAAGAAGTTACCCAACTGGAAATTCCAACAGGTATACCAATTGTGTATGAGCTGGATGAAGGCTTAAACAGGATAAGGCATTATTATTTGGAATAAACCCTGCTATCTTTTAGAGAACCCTGCGGAGAAATAATAGCATATTGCCGCCTGTTTATTTGTTCCCCCTTCAGGGGGTTAGGGGGCAAACGGCTGCATCTTACCACATGAACATGCACAATTGGGATCACTAACCCCTAACTTCTTGAGAAAATATTGGTAAAAGCCAATGCGGTCATTCATGCCGGAATTGTCGCCTTTATTGCATTCTACTTCGCCATTTACAATGTTAATGGTCATGCCGAAGCCCGGGGTGCGGCCTTTGGCTTTATCATCGGCACTGGGTTGCCATTTGCCGGTCATTACATCATGGGCCGATGGTTTGCGGGTTTGGGGGGTCATCCAAAAATAGATGGCAGTTTCAAAAGCTACTACCGGGTCGGTTTGAACGAGGCCGGGATTATTCAGCAAAACTTTTTTATCGCCAAAAATACAATCGGAGGCATAACCATAATTACCGTTATAGCTTAATTGCATAGGGCCGCGGCCATAGTATTTCTGCCCCTTAACGGCAGGGTATTCGTCATTGTCAGACAGGTAGGCTTGTGTAGTATCGTTTTCGTGAATAAACATAAGTCCATCGTTATATTGCCCGTCCTGCCCGTGCCGGGTTTCGTGGGCTATTTGCGCAAAAAATGCTGCTAATTCCTTTTTATTGGTTTGCATATCCATGGCTGTACAAAAACCTCCATAATCAATAATATATGAAGAATCAGGTTTGGCTTTGGCCCAATCCTCGTTCCAATCCCCATCCTGACGGACAATTGTGGATTTTCCGGTGGCTTTATCGGTACGCGTTAACTGGTAAACAGATGCTGCGCGCCGGGTAACTTTCACTTTTACCTGGCCTAATTGGTCTATCGCCTTAATAAAGGCCTGGTAGCTATAAAATTTATTATGCTGCGGAAAAAAATCGTTAAACTGCTGTTCGCTTAAAAATGAGTGGATGCTTACTTTATTATTGTAATTACTGGCGGGTTTGCTATTGCAATTAAAGCTAAGCAGTGCCGCCGATAATAAAACAAGTATGATCCTGGTTGATAATATAATAGTTCTCATTTTTATACAACAGATATTGTTATGGACGGTTTACTTTATCACAAGTTTAAATAAAAGATTTTAAAATGTATTTTTATCGGAACATAACAGCATTTAAGAACATTTGTAATAAATGAAAATATATACAAAAACCGGCGATAAAGGCTATACCTCGTTAATTGGCGGTACCCGGGTGCCCAAACATCACCTGCGTATTGAAAGTTATGGCACGGTTGACGAGCTTAATTCCTATATCGGCTTGATACGCGACCAGGATATAGCTTCGTATGATAAAGAAACACTGAAGCAAATACAGGACAGATTATTTACTATTGGCGCTTCTTTAGCGGCTGATCCTGAAAAATCAAAGATGATCATTCCTGATCTGCACCACGGGGATATAGAGTTGTTGGAAAAGGAAATGGATACGATGGATGCGCAATTGCCACCCTTAAAACATTTTATTTTGCCGGGGGGCAGTAATGCCATTTCATTTTGCCATATTGCACGATGTGTTTGCCGCAGGGCCGAACGTTTAACTGTACACCTTGCAGAAGAGAGTACAGTTGATGAAAAGGTAAATATTTATTTGAACCGGCTAAGCGATTACCTGTTCACCTTAGCACGAAAGATAGCAAACACGCAAAACATAGCTGAAAATGAGTGGATACCACGCATTTAAAATTTTGAAAAAAATATTGATAATCAAATTAAAAATATTATACTTTTGCGAAAAAGTAATTTAGTGTAATTATTATAAAAATAAGATATGTACTGGACACTTGAACTGGCATCACACCTGGAGGATGCACCCTGGCCCGCAACTAAAGATGAATTAATTGACTATGCCATCCGCTCCGGCGCACCTGTCGAGGTTATTGAAAACTTGCAGGCTTTAGAGGACGATGGTGAGCCTTATGAAAATATTGAAGAGATCTGGCCGGATTATCCGACAAAAGACGACTTCTTTTTTAACGAGGACGAATATTAATTAGCTATCGCGATAAAAAACCCTGCACATACAGGGTTTTTTTGTAAAATCATGGTTTGGAACGGTTTTGGCATTGGTAGTGAATATTTATCAACTAAAACTTTAACAGCATGAGAGGTCTATTGTATATCATTGCCGTTATCCTGATCATAGGATGGGCATTAGGAGTGTTTCTTTATTCAGCAACTGGTTTGATCCATGTATTACTGGTAATAGCTATTATAGCTTTGCTTTTAGGATTGATCAGAAGGGCCTGAGCGGAAACCCTCTAATAGAAAAAGCCATTTGCGTTACGCAGATGGCTTTTCGTTTAATATAGCTTCTGCAATCGCTATATCTTCGGGGAAAGTGATCTTGATATTACGATAGCTGCCGTTCACTATGTTTATGGCCACGCCTGATTGTTCAACAACACTGGCATCATCGGTAAAATTACTGTTATAAGGTTGCTCATAAGCCCTTTTAAGTTGTGCCGACTTAAAGGTTTGCGGTGTTTGCACCAGGTAGATCTCATCGCGCACAAGGCTTGTGGATCGGTCATTTTTTAGCTGACGGACAGAATCGCGGCTTTTTACGGCCACTATGGCGTTACCGTGTTCAAGGGCATGGTTGTATGCTTCGTCTATGATCTGTTTGCTGGTAAGCGGCCTAACGGCATCCTGTATGGCAATTACAGCAGCAATATCGTTTGGTATAAGGTCGATGCCATTTTTTACAGAATGAAATCGCGTTTCGCCGCCCTTAACTAACTGGTGAGGGGTTTTAAAATTATACCGGGTGCATAATTGCTGCCAGTAGGTATGAAAATCAGCATGTAGTACCAGTATGATCTGGGGTTTTGTACCGCAATTATAAAATGCATCAATCGTATGCATTAATACAGGCCTTTCATTTAATAGTAAAAATTGCTTGGGTACAACCGATCTCATCCGGGCACCAGTACCACCGGCTACAATAATCGCATATGCTTGTTGCGGATTGGTCATTATATCATTGGGGCATTATGTCATTAAATCATTCGTAGTGGCCAAAATAATGACCGAATGACCCAATGATATAATGACTAAATAATTAGCATGGCATCGCCGTAGCTGTAAAAGCGGTATTTTTCTTTAACGGCAACTTCATAGGCATTCATTACATGCTCGTAACCGCCAAATGCGCATACCATCATCAATAAAGTTGATTCAGGCGTATGGAAATTGGTGATCATGGAGTTGGCAATGCTAAAATCATACGGCGGGAAAATGAACTTGCTTGTCCAGTCGTTAGCTGATTTTAAGGTTTTACCCGCTGATACAGCCGATTCAATGGCCCGCATAGATGTGGTGCCTACGGCGCAAATGCGTTGTTTACGTTCAATACCACGGTTTACAATATCAGCCTGTTTTTGCTCGATAATAAACTGCTCCGAATCCATTTTGTGTTTGGTAAGGTCTTCCACCTCAACCGGGCGAAAAGTACCTAAGCCAACGTGCAGGGTAACTTCGGCAAATTCAACACCTTTTAATTCCAGGCGTTTCATCAGCTCGCGGCTAAAGTGCATGCCGGCGGTAGGGGCTGCAACAGCGCCTTCGTGCTTGGCAAATATGGTTTGGTAACGCTCTTTATCTTCGGCAGTAGCTTTACGCTTAATATATTTTGGCAGCGGTGTTTCACCCAGTATTTCCACATTACGACGGAATTCTTCATCCGTCCCGTCAAACAAAAACCTGATGGTGCGGCCACGCGATGTGGTGTTATCAACTACTTCGGCAATCAACAGGTCGTCGTCGCCAAAATATAGCTTGTTGCCAACGCGGATCTTACGTGCCGGGTCAACCAAAACATCCCAAAGGCGGAGTTCTTTATTTAATTCGCGCAGCAAAAAAACTTCAATTGTTGCGCCGGTTTTTTCCTTATTGCCGTACATACGGGCCGGGAATACTTTTGTATTGTTAAGGATCATCACATCCTTATCATCATAATAATCCAGTATATCCTTGAATATTTTATGCTCAATTTTACCCGAATCACGGTGTAATACCATTAAACGAGATTCATCGCGGCTATGGGCCGGGTTGTTTGCAATAAGTGAATCAGGTAAGTTGAATTTAAATTGCGATAATTTCATGCTTATATATATGAATTTTCAGGGCGCAAATGTACTGATTTTTTTAGTGGTTTCACCGATTATTTTGATGGTAATACAGATTATTACAATGCATTGCGCCGATTTACTTACAATTAACTATGCCGATTGTTTGGTTATACGTGCTTATAACTAAATTTACATCATAATAAAAAATACTGTAACTTAATAACAGTATCATCGTCTAAAAATTATATCCATGTTAAGATCAAAAATCATCACCGCTGAAATCAATATAAAAACCGGTGTAATCACAATAGCTATATGATATTTTTAAAACTTTTCCGTGAAAGCTTCCTGTTTGCTTATGATGCATTAAGGCAAAATAAGCTGCGCACCATGCTATCGTTATTGGGTGTTACCATAGGTATTTTTACTATCATAACCGTGTTTTCAGCGGTTGATACCTTACGGAATAATTTGCAGCAAAGCGTAGATAAGCTGGGCAGTAACAGTATCTATATACAAAAATGGCCCTGGATATTTGGCGGCGATTTCCCCTGGTGGAAATACATGCAAAGGCCCGATCCTGATCTGCGCGACTTTGCAGAGCTGCAAAAGCGGGTAACAACTGCCGATGGGATCTCTTATGAAATAGGTATTGACAGCCGCACCATTAAATATAAAAGCAATACAGTTGAAGGCGCGCAGATAAACGCTGTTACACAGGATCATGATAAAGTTTGGAATTTTGACCTGGCGCAGGGTCGGTATTTTACGGATATTGAATCGAGGACAGGCGCGCCGGTAACTGTAATAGGTTATGATATTGCCGAGGACTTGTTTCCGGGAGGTACGGCCATCGGCAAACAAATAAAGGTAATGGGCCGCTATGTTAATATAATAGGCGTATTTACAAAAGAAGGCAGTGATATATTAGGTAATAGTGATGATAAGAATGTTTTGTTACCTATAAATTTCGCCAAAAATGTTATTGATGTGCAAAATGGCAATTATCAGCCTACAATAGTGGTAAGGGGCAAAAAAGGACTGAGCGACGACGCGATAGAAAGCGAGCTGCACATGCTCATGCGTTCCATCCGCCGTTTAAGGCCAAATGAGGAAGATAGCTTCGCGCTGAACAAAACAACCGTTCTGACCGACCAGTTAAGCTTTTTGTTTAGCATTGTTGATAAGGCAGGCTGGGTGATAGGCGGCTTTTCTATATTGGTTGGCGGCTTTGGTATCGCCAACATCATGTTCGTTTCGGTAAAAGAGCGTACTAATATTATAGGTATCCAAAAATCATTGGGTGCTAAAAACTACTTTATACTACTGCAATTTTTAATTGAATCTATCATTTTATGTCTGCTGGGAGGGCTTATAGGGCTCAGCTTGGTTTATTTGGGCACGTTTGCCATCAAAGGCCTTTTTGATGTAAAAGTAGTGCTTGATATGGGCAATGTTATTATGGGTATAAGCATATCCATTACCATTGGCATTATTTCGGGCATCATTCCGGCATATTCCGCTTCGCGGCTTAACCCTGTTGAGGCGATAAGGTCGAATTAAGCATTATCACGATAATTAATATAGAGGTAAATACAATTTGCCTCTATATTAATTATTTATCTATCTTCAAAAAGCAAGATCGGTCACTACATTAATTAACCTGTTCTTTTCATTGAATTAACGAAATGATAATAAGCAGGCCATTTATGTCAGCTGAAGCTAAATTTTTACAATAAGTAGGCGCATAATCGGGCTAATAATAAGGTAGATTTACTACATTTGTGCAAATACTAAATTTTCCATGTCAGAATCAGCTCAATTAAAAATTGGTGATAAAACCTATGATCTTCCTGTAATTGAAGGTACAGAAGGTGAGAAAGCCATTGATATATCGAAATTAAGAGATCAAACAGGTTATGTAACGCTTGATATTGGTTATAAAAACACGGGGGCAACACAAAGCGCCATCACCTTTTTAGATGGTGAGCTGGGCATACTTAAATATCGCGGCTATCCGATTGAGCAATTGGCCGCGAAATCCAGCTTTATAGAGGTTGCTTATTTGCTGATCTACGGCGAACTGCCAACAACAGAGCAGTTAAAGAGCTTTAATTTTGATTTGAGCCACCATACTTTGGTGCATGAGGATATGAAGAAGTTTTTTGATGGTTTCCCGTCAAAATCTCATCCTATGGGCCAGTTGGGCTCATTGGTTTGTTCCTTATCAGCTTTTTACCCCGAATCATTAAAACCTAACCAAACTAATGAAGAGCTTAATTTAAGCATCATAAAAGTGCTTGCTAAAATGGCTACAATCGTTTCGTGGATCTATAAAAAATCATTAGGGCATCCTTATATCTATCCGCAGAATAAATATGATTACGTAACAAACTTTCTGAACATGACGTTTGGGCAACGTACCGAGGTGGTTGAGATCGATCCGGTTATTGTTAGCGCCATGAACACCCTGTTGATACTGCATGCCGATCATGAGCAAAATTGCTCAACATCAACCGTGCGTATAGTAGGTTCATCGGCATCAAATATTTATGCTTCGGTATCTGCCGGTATTTCTGCCTTATGGGGCCCGCTGCATGGCGGCGCTAACCAGGAGGTTATCGAGATGCTGCAAAAAATACAGGAAGATGGTGGCGATACCGATAAATGGATAGCAAAGGCAAAAGATAAAAATGACCCGTTCCGTTTGATGGGATTTGGCCACAGGGTTTATAAAAACTTTGATCCCCGCGCCAAGATCATCAAAAAAGCGTGTGACGATATTTTAGAGAAGTTGGGTATTGATGATGAGGTACTTGAAATAGCCAAAAAGCTGGAAGAAGTAGCGTTGAAAGACCCATACTTTATTGAGCGTAAATTGTACCCTAATGTCGATTTTTATTCGGGCATCATTTACAGGGCATTAGGCTTCCCGACAGATATGTTTACCGTATTATTCGCGCTGGGCCGTTTACCGGGCTGGATAGCGCAATGGAAAGAAATGAAGGAACATAAAGAGCCTATTGGCCGCCCGCGCCAGATATATACAGGCGCCACCAACCGGGATTACGTAGATATTAAGAATAGATAAACTATTTATAATTTTGAAGCCCCGTTTACCGGGGCTTTTTTGTAAACCAAAAAATGATAAAAAAGATAAGCTTGTTTTTGATTTTGCTGTTTAGCAAGGCCATATTATTTGCACAGGTAACGGTTACGTTTAAAACAGGTACAATCCCGCAGTTTAAAACCGCGGCCAAAGACTTGTTTTTAGCTGGCGATTTTAATAACTGGAACCCTGCCGACAAAACATGGCAAATGCAACCACAACAAACAGGCGTATATCAACTTGTAAAAACGCTGCCCAAAGGAGTTTATAATTTTAAGGTAACCAAAGGCGGCTGGCAAAATGTAGAGTGTGGCGCGATGGGCAAGTATATGGATAACCGGGGCCTGAATATTTTGCATGATACCACAATTATTATTGATATTGCAGATTGGCAGGATAATTACCCGGTTATGGAGAAGAAGCATACAGCAAGCGCCAATGTGCACATCATCAGCGAAAAGTTTGATATGCCGCAGCTAAACAGGCAGCGCAGGGTATGGATATACCTGCCGCCCGGCTATGCATTATCACGCAAAAAATACCCGGTAATTTATATGCACGATGGGCAAAACCTTTTTGATGAATTTACCTCGGGCTATGGCGAATGGGGCGTTGATGAGATAATGGATAAGATGCCTGCGGCAGAGCAAAGTATCATTGTAGGCATCGATCATGGTGGCGATTACCGCATTACGGAGTATGATCCTTATGATTCGAAATACGGCAAGGGCAGGGGTAGCGATTATATTGATTTTTTGGCCAAAACTTTAAAACCTTATATCGATAAAAACTATCGCACCAAAAAGGATGCGCAGCATACCACCATTGCAGGCAGCTCGATGGGTGGGCTCATATCGATGTATGCCGTGCTGAAATACCCCGATGTTTTTGGCAATGGCGGCATATTTTCGCCGGCGTTTTGGATAGCGCCGCCTATATTTCAGTATGCGCAGCAACAGCAGTTATCTGCAAAAAGTCGCTTTTATTTTGTTTGCGGCGATAGCGAGGATGATACCATGGTAGCAGATATGAAAAAAATGGCCGATATTATACAGGCAAAAGGCATCAGCAGACAAAATATACCCACAGTAATTATAAAAGGGGCTAAACACAACGAAAAGCAATGGAATGGCGATTTCCCAGATTTTTACCATTGGCTTTTAGCCGGTTACTGAGATACAAAAACCAATAAACTTTACATATTATGAATGAGGAAATAGGCATTAAAAAGGATCAACAGATCATAAATCAGTCAAAAAAAGTGACCGAGGTACAAAGCCCGGTAAAAGCAGGCCTTAAAACCAAAGAAGCTATTGTTGCCAACTGGTTGCCGCGCTATACCGGCAGGAACCTGGAAGACTTTGGCAATTACATAATCCTCACCAATTTTTCAAGATACATACAATTGTTTTCGCAATGGAATGACGACGCACCGGTGATGGGACTCGAAAAACCTATGCAAAGCGTAACCGCCAATGGCATAACTATTATAAATTTTGGTATGGGCAGTTCAGTAGCAGCCACAGTAATGGATCTGCTGACAGCCATAAGCCCTAAAGCCGTAATATTTTTAGGCAAATGCGGCAGTTTAAAAAAGAAAATAAATGTAGGCGACCTGATATTGCCTATAGCGGCCATCAGGGGCGAGGGTACATCAAATGATTATATGCCATCAGCTGTTCCGGCATTGCCGGCCTTTGCTTTGCAGAAAGCCATATCAACCACCATCCGCGATTTCTCGCGCGATTACTGGACTGGCACCTGTTATACCACCAATCGCCGTGTTTGGGAGCATGATAAGAAATTTAAAAACTACCTGAAGGAGTTAAGGGCGATGGCAGTTGATATGGAAACAGCTACCATATTTATTACCGGTTTTGCTAACAAAATACCTACCGGCGCATTATTGCTGGTATCAGACCAACCGATGATCCCCGAGGGTGTAAAAACTTCGGAAAGTGACTCGAAAGTAACTGAAAAATACGTTGAAACGCATTTGCATATCGGTATCGAATCGTTAAAACAGCTGATAAATAACGGGTTAACAGTTAAGCATTTGAAGTTTTAATAAATAGCATTACCCTCAATATCAACTTTTTGCAAAAAGCCTACCTTTTTGGTAGATGAATATGCCATTTTTGGCTAAGTTTGCGGTATTAGTAAACGCAATAATACAATGTGGTATAATAATATACTTGAAACCGTTGGCAATACGCCAATGGTAAAACTAAATAAAATAACTGCCGCTATCCCGGCGACGGTTTTGGCTAAAATTGAGACTACCAACCCCGGTAACTCCATAAAAGACCGTATGGCCCTGAAAATGATTGAGGATGCCGAAAAAAGTGGTAAGCTTAAACCCGGCGGCACTATTATCGAAGGCACATCGGGCAATACGGGTATGGGTTTGGCCATTGCCGCTGTAATAAAAGGTTACAAGTGTATTTTTACAAGTACCGATAAACAATCAAAAGAAAAATTTGATGCCCTGCGTGCCTTTGGCGCCGAGGTAATAGTGTGCCCTACAAATGTCGACCCGGAAGACCCGCGTTCGTATTATTCCGTTTCATCGCGTTTGGAGCGTGAGGTGCCTAATTCGTGGAAGCCAAACCAGTACGATAACTTATCAAACTCGCAGGCGCATTATGAATCGACCGGCCCCGAGATATGGGAGCAAACAGATGGAAAAGTAACCCATTTGGTAGCTGGTGTAGGCACTGGCGGAACCATATCAGGCATAGCAAGATATCTAAAAGAGAAAAATCCGGCTATAAAGGTATTGGGTATTGATACTTATGGTTCAGTATTTAAAAAATACAAGGAAACGGGGATCATGGATAAGAACGAGATATACCCGTATATTACCGAAGGTATTGGCGAGGATTTTTTACCTGCCAACGTTGATTTTAGCCTGATAGACCATTTTGAAAAGGTAACCGACAAAGATGCCGCCCTGATGACCCGCGAGATCGCCCGCAAAGAAGGTATTTTTGCCGGAAACTCAACAGGCTCGGCTATTGCAGGGCTGATACAGATGAAGGACAAGTTTAAAGAGAGTGATGTGGTGGTGGTGATATTCCCCGATCATGGTACACGCTATCTTGGCAAAATGTACAATGACGACTGGCTACGTGACCGTGGATTTTTAAAAGATGGCAAGCTTACCGCGCACGACATCATCGCCAAAAAAGAAAGCACAGAGATAATTACTATCGATTGCGAAAAATCAGTTTTAGAGGCTATCAATACCATTAAATCGCTAAATATATCGCAGATACCGGTTACCCAAAAGGGTATGGTGATAGGCAAAATAACCGAGAGTGATATACTTGACGCGCTGCTGGAAAATCCATCACTGAAATCTCAGCCTATAAAAAATATTACTACCAGCCCGTTCCCGTTTGTTGATCTGACCACTTCTATCGATAAAATATCGGCCATGATAAATAAAGATAATATTGCTGTTTTGGTAGAGGATAATGGCAGGATCGAGATCATTACCCAGTATGATATTATTAACGCGATATCGGCTTAATTTAAAAATTTGTTGATTTGAAGATTTGAAAATAGAACAGGTGTTGTACGAAGAGTATGGCACCTTTTGTTTTTTTGTTAATAGTATTATCACTCTTTATATTGACTTCATTTATAGTTCCCCTTTTATTTAATTTACATTGATGTAAATTTCACTCAAACGTTTGCATAAAAAAATTAGCTATTTATTTATTAGGTTTGATCAAAGCCAATTTATTATGATCAAAAAATTAAAAGTATTGCTGTTGCTGATGTTTCTGACAGCGCCATCATTGTTTGCGCAAAAGATGATCGGTAACGAAACGGATGCGCAGAAAGATGCGCGTATGCAATGGTGGAAGGATGCCCGTTTTGGTATGTTTATTCACTGGGGATTATATTCTGAGGGAGCAAGGCACGAATGGCTGAAGCATAATGAAGCCATGACCAATGAACAATATCAGAAATACTTCGATGAGTTTGATCCTGATATGTTCGATCCAAACAAATGGGCCAAAGAAGCAAAGGCGGCCGGTATGAAGTACGCGGTGCTTACCACCAAACATCATGAAGGTTTTTGTTTGTTCGATTCGAAATACACTGATTATAAGGCGACAAATACCCATGCTAAACGTGATTTGGTGCGCGAGTATGTTGATGCCTTCAGGGCGCAGGGCTTAAAGGTTGGGTTTTATTATTCGCTGTTGGACTGGCACCATCCTGATTACACGATGGATAACTGCCATCCCCTTGTTCAGAAAGATACCACTAAGGCAAATTATGCACGTTTAAATAAGGGCAGGGACATGGCGAAATACCGCCAGTACTTGCGTAACCAGATAACCGAATTATTAACCAATTATGGTAAAATTGATGTAATATGGCTGGATTGGTCGTGGTCTAAAGAAGATCAAAAGAAAGGAGTGGGCAAAGGCGCAAAAGATTGGGGTTCGGTAGAGCTTATAAAACTCATCAGGAAATTACAGCCGGGCATTATTGTTAATAACAGGCTCGACCTTGCTGACTATAAAGATGGTGGTGATTTTGAAACCCCTGAACAGGTAAGCACTGCCGAATTAGCGCCATATCGTGGTAAAACATGGGAAACTTGCCAAACATTTTCGGGCTCGTGGGGCTATTACCGTGATGAGAATACCTGGAAAACACACCGTCAATTGCTCGACCTGTTGATCACATCGGTAAGCAATGGTGGTAATTTGATATTAAATGTTGGCCCTACCGCGCGTGGGGAGTTTGACTACCGGGCAACCCGCGCATTAGATAGCATGGCTTATTGGATGCATGCTAACAGCAAAGCTATTTATAACTGTACTTACGCACCCGATAGCTTTAAAATACCTGAAGGCACCAAGCTTACCTATAATAAAGCAACTAAACGCCTGTATATACATTTGTATGATTACCCACAAGGTAAATTGATATTGCCGGGATACAAGGGTAAAATAAAGTATGCACAATTTTTGAATGATGATTCGGAATTGCTTTATGAACCTTCGGGTGCGAATGACCTGGTATTAAAATTACCGGCTAAGAAGCCAAACTACGAAATACCTGTTGTAGAATTAACGCTGGAATATTAAGTAAATTTGAAGATTTGTTGATTTGAAAATGAAAAAAGGGTGTTGTGCTGTAGGTGCAACACTCTTTTTGTTTGTTGGATATTGTGTTTATATTTAGGCTTAATCCTAAATTAATGTCATCAGTAAAAAACCTTATTCTCAGCATTATACTTTTAAGCAGCTTTCGGGCATTTTCGCAAAATCAAGATGCTGTATTTATGAAGTGGAAGTTAAAGCCGGGCGAAAAGATTACTTATAAAACCACTATGGATGAGATAGATACCGGAAATCATAAAGATTTCTCTATGGACGGTATGGCAAAATTAATGGGTGATAGTACAAACTCAGGTGAATTTAAAAAAATATTAAAACAGCTAAACAAAGAAGCGCAAAATGAAAATATGGTAACATCTCTTGAAGAGAAAAGAAAAGGAGTTGTGGATATTGAGATGAGTGTGAGTGAAAAGGAACATAATGTTAATAAGGACACCTCAAAAGCAGACAGCGGGTTTCAAAAATTTCAGGCATTAATGAATAAAATGACGAATGGCGTAATGTTGCGCGGGGCAATTTATGAAAATGGAGGTATCGAAAGTTTTTACACAAAAAGTGAACAGAAAAATTTAATTGCGTTGTTTTTTGAATTGCCGGGCAAAGCTGTAAAAGTTGCAGATTCATGGGCGCTTGATTTACATTTTATTTCTATGGATCAAAGCTTTATTTGTGACACCTCTTACCAAAAAAATAATGTAACGGTAACGGGTATAGATAAAAAGGATAATGAAACAATTGTCACGCTAAAATATGATATTGTTGAATACGTTGATGGTGATTTTAAATCGCCATTTGATGGTAGTGTAGTAAAAACATCTATGAAAATGACTTATCAAGCTATAGCCGGGTTCTCAGTGGAGAGAGGTAGATGGATCGCGTATGATGGTATAATGTCGCTTTCGTCAACTGGTATAATGTCATCACAGACAACAAAAAAGTTTTCATTAATTGCAGAGTAATTTACGTAATCAAATTACTCTGCCAGCCGCCGTGCTAATTCCTTTTTATAGAATGCATTAAAAACGGGTTTGGGTTGGGTAAAAAGGTAAATACCAGTACCAATTTCGCGTGCAAGGGGATTATCAATGCTGCCTGTTTTTTGGCAACTATCTACTGCCGGGGCTATTTTCTTAGCGTTATTACCATCGTTATCATCAACAAAAATAATATACCGGGCACTAATGCTGCCGGGCGCCCATAGGGCAAAGCTGCTGTCGAGGCTAATGGCATCGGGCAGGTTATATTGTTTGCCGTAGTGGTGTATAGCGCCTGCTTCGCCATAATTATCCGCAATAATTATGGTTTGCTTTTGCTGATCAGGTGTAAGGGTATGATAAGTATCGGCAACTTTTTTGGCGAGCTCGTCCCATCCAAGCATGTCGCCATAGTCCTGGGTTGTAAGGTGTTTTTTATGATCCTCCCATATAGCGGCAAACGATAAAATGGGCAGGTGCTTATCGCTAAACCTAAAAACAGCAAGCGTTTGGTTTAATGGCAAAACAGGCAGCAGCATGGGGAGCAAGAGTACGTTTGGCAGCGTAAATAGCATAATAACAATTGTGCGTAATACGTAACCGTTTTTTATCCATCGTTCAAACGCGTAACCCCCGGCGGCAAACAGCATGGGGTAGGCACCAAACAGGTAATAATTTTTGCCGCTCATCTCCAGCAAAAAAAGAAATATCAAAATATAGGCAAATGCCAAAAACTGGTATTTGCGCAATTTAAACGAGAATATCAAAAAGAAAAATCCTGTAAGCCATAAAAACAAAGCAATACCATTCACCATAATTTGCTGACTGATAAAATCGCCGGGTTTAATATAATCCAGTTGCGAGCTGCGCAGGGTTTTCATGTGGGTAATTACCGGCAGGTGGTGCTGGTATTGCCATATAATGTTGGGTAAAAATAGTATCAGCGCAACTAATATGGCGCCCAAAACATGCTTGTTAAACAACAGCCTGCGCTGTTTGGTTATCAGCAGGCCCCCTATTAAGGCTATGGCGAAAAAGCCCATCGTATACTTGGTAAGCAGGCCCAGGCCTACGGCTATGCCTATAAAGTACAGGTATTTAACCGATGAGCTATTAATGTATTTAATGATGAGGTAAACCGTTAGCACCCACCAAAACTGATCGAACACTACGGGTTGAAAAAGATATTGGGTAGCGACAAAGGCTGGTGAAAATATCATGGCAAGGCAGGCAAGGGTTATGGCAAATTTACGCCCCCCTAATTCAACCGTGATAAGGCCTGTGAACCAAATGATAAGCCCGGCAAATATGGTACTGAAAATGCGTGTAGCGAATATCGAGTCCCCGAAAATGGTAGTACTTACCCTCGCCAGTAGCGCAATAACCGGTGGTACTTCCTTATATCCCCAGGCTAAATGATCGCCGAGGGCAAGGTGTAAAAGTTCATCGCGCTGAAAGCCGAAATGTGGCATGGCCACCATGTTCAGTACAACTTTTATAGCAACAAATATCAGTATAAAGTTTGTGTAGGTTGATCTCCGGTTTTGATACATTCTTTATTTTGGGTGAGATAAAGATAGTATTTTTAAGGTGAAAGCTGAAGGGTAAAAGGCAAAGGAAAAAAGGTTAAAAAAGAATGAAAGATAAAAAAGAGAAGTGATTTAAGTGAACCTCCACCGCTTAAATGCTTTCGCCTTTTACCTTTCAGCTTTTAAACTATATTCTAACTATATCCGCGCCTAACGCCCTTAGCCTGTCGTCGATATGCTGATAGCCGCGTTCTATCTGCTCGATATTATAGATGGTTGATTGCCCCTGTGCTGATAGCGCCGCGATAAGTAGCGATACCCCGGCACGAATATCGGGCGAGGTCATGGAGATACCGCGGAGTTTTACCTGGTGATCCAGGCCGATTACCGTAGCACGATGCGGGTCGCAAAGGATAATCTGCGCGCCCATATCCAGCAGTTTATCTACAAAAAACAGGCGACTTTCAAACATTTTCTGATGGATCAATACCGAACCTTTGGCCTGTATGGCAACTACCAAAACAATGCTCAGCAAGTCGGGGGTAAAGCCGGGCCAGGGGGCATCGGCAATGGTCATGATGGAGCCATCGATGAAAGTTTCTATCTCGTAATGCTCCTGTG
>Ga0302309_10000490_pt1 | contig 45351 bp, 40 predicted proteins | sample III_Palsa_N1_1_FD_200453 | JGI IMG/M metagenome (GOLD analysis project Ga0302309, IMG submission 200453) | Peat permafrost microbial communities from Stordalen Mire near Abisko, Sweden - III_Palsa_N1_1 | ecosystem: Environmental > Terrestrial > Soil > Palsa > Peat permafrost | place: Sweden...
TGCTGCGCACGTTAATTGTTTGCTGATGCGCCTCAATAATATGTTTTACAATAGCCAGTCCCAGTCCTGATCCGCCTATCTGCCTTGAACGGCTGGTATCTGTCCTGAAAAAGCGCTCAAACAGCCGCGGAAGGTATTTTTCTTCAATACCGATGCCATCGTCAGTAACTTCAACCAGCACCTGGTCGTGCAATTCAAACAGGCTGACTGAAGTGCTGCCGTCCTCTTTTCCGTATTTAAACGAGTTATCGATAAGGTTGGTCAACACCTGGGTTATCTTTTCCCGGTCGGCATTTACCAATATTGGCTCATCATATTTTTGTTTGAATATTAACTTAATTTTATGCTGCTTCGCCTTCATTTCTGATGCCTCAAAAACTTCTTTGATCAAGTCGTTTATTTTAAATTTTGTGTATTGAATGGGCATCTCACCGGTCTCCAACTTTGAAATTTCGTCCAGATCTTTGATGAGATAACTTAACCGGTCGACATTGCGCGATGCTTTATCCAGGAACTGTTTGGCCATTTCCTTATCCTCAAAATCATCATCCTGCAAAGCTTCAATATATCCCTGTATAGCAAACAGCGGGGTTTTAAACTCGTGCGAGATATTGGACAAAAAATCCCGCCTGAATTTTTCCTGGTCGCGCAGGCCGTCAATCTCGCTTTTCTTTTGACGCGCCCATTCCTTTACTTCCGCTTCGACATCATTGATCGGGTCGCTGCTGATGTGTTCGCCCAACGCGTCGCGCAGATCGCGGCCCAGCTTTAAATTATGAATAAGTTTGTAGATGAGCTTTATTTTTGAATAGATATACTTCTCCATCAAATAATAAAATATAACAAAACTGGTAACAACGGTTACCCCAAAGGTTATGAGCACATAATACCAGCTATGCTGAAAATAATAGTTTACGGCCGAGAGGGTTATGGCAACCGCCGCCGCATTGATAAAAACCAATACACGTAATTTCATAGTGTAAAGGTAGTTGATTTGGTTGATTGAGTGAGTGGTTGTTTGAGTTGATTAGGTTAAGTTGTTGTTAAGGATTGATTAAGTTTGCCGAGTTGATTAAGTGAATAGTTGATCGGGTTTGCCGTTTTTAAAAACCACTCACCCAATCAACTTAATCAACCATTCACTTAATTTATTTAAGGGGTATTATATCTATAATAACAGTACGGTTATAAAAACGTTCTTCCGGAAGGTTATTTTCAAAAGGCGAGTGACTGGCATCGGCCCCAAAACCTGTAGTTTCAAACTTTACATTGCTTTTGTCCGAAGCGGCTAAGGCATGCTCAATTATTTGTTGTGCTTGCTGGGCCCTGCTTTCAGAAAGCTTTTGATTATAAGCTTCTTCCCCAATTATATCCGTATGCCCATGTATGCTAACAGTTGCACCATCTGTTATCAACGGGGAGACAACGTTTGTTAAAAAGTTAGTGTACGATACAATAGTTGTTGCTTTATCATAGTTAAACACAATGCTGTACTTCAAACCTTTTACAATAGTTACATCCGGATGAACTAAATGAACGTTGCTTTCTTTTCTAACTGACAGGCCGGTGTTTGTTTCGCCGGTCATGGTAATTTTATAATCCCCATCCGGGCTGTCGCCCAAAATGGTCCTGGCGGGTATACTTGCCTGGTTTTGCATATAAGGGCCATAATGTTGAATGGCACCGTTTGACGCTGTGACATCAACCGACCAGGATTTAAGCAATTGACGGGCTGAATCTACATTCAAAACAACCTGGTTGTCCATCGGATCTTGCTGAGGAGAATTAATTTGAACAGGCCTCATCATTCCTCCGCCTACTTCGCTTAATAACTCGGGCGAAGCGCTTTCAATATCAACGCGGCGGTTTTCAGCTGCAAGCAGCGCGAGGTCTTTTGTGCCTCCCGGTTTCTGTGATGGCGGATGTGGTTTAAAGCTGCCTTGTACAGCAATTCTCGAACCGTCAATTCCAAATACGCCCACCAGGTATTGTTTTACCGATTCGGCGAGCACCTTGCCTTCAGCAGGCCCGTTTGGCGACGCGCCGTTTAATGTTATGGAAGTACCGGGGTTAGCCCTCATTCTGTCGCCCAAAATATTGAGCACATTATGATATACATATAACTGCCCGGCAGAACGGCCCGGCATATTGGTGGTTTGCTCCTGCTGTACTTGTCTTTCTTTAAAAGTTCCGGCCTGATCTGTAGTTAACAATACATACCGGTTTGGAATTGCTGTTGACGACTCATCAAAAAATACAGTACTAAGCAACGGGAAGGTTTCACTAACCTCGCGCCTGTTCGGCATAATTACCGGTCCGCGAACATTAAGAACAAACACATGAACCGGTGGCGCAACAACAACCGCCGCTACCATTGGTATTATTGGAGGCGCTGGAGGAGGTGCAATTTTATGCGCTTTTCCGAATTTAAGGGCTAAACCAACTCTTACAGTTTGTATAGACAAACTTTCGATGCTGCGGGGTTCCTGGCCAAAATATGGCTGATAGGAAGCGAAAGGCGAAAGGCTGACCACAGTTGTACTTGCTGGAGCTGAAACAATAAAATCATAGCCAAGGCCAACCTGGCCTGAAACCTGTACCTTGTTTGTGGCGCTAAAATTTGAAACAGTATTTGGCTGGTTAACCTGCGTATATCTAAAATCGTTGTTAATATCAAAAGCGACGCGGGGACCTGTGAAAAAATATAAACCGTTTGATTTGAAACCTAAGCGTATGCTTGGTTCGACAGAAATATAATTTAAGTCGGAATTTAACGTAGCCAGGCAGTTACACGGAGCTATTTCGTTATCATATTTTGCCCCGCGGCCATCATACGCCACGTTTAACATTGCACCCAAAACAGGTGTCGGGCGATATTCGATCAGTACAGAGCCATACGGGCGTACGCCGAAAGCCTTATGAAAGGCGGTTGGAACGACCAGTGAATTATCCAGCGTTTGGGTTGTGCCATCGTACCAGTTGGCATTTGCCGCGCCCGATACGCCAAACCACCACGTAGGCGGTGTAGTTTGTGCCTGAACTGTGCTATGAGCAAAAATTGCCATCAGCGCACAGATGATGAATTTTTGCATTTTTTTATTTATGGGTAACATAATGAGTTTTCTTTTAAGTGAGTATTTATTTGTCTTGGCTTTTGATAAATCCTCCCGGTACTAATAATTGTAAGTATCGGGAGGATAAATGTTATTGAACATTAATAGTCGTGTTTACCATGGTTACAGAGGCGACAAGCGAAATTGCCTTACCGTTCAACACGGTTTGCACGGTATTGCCCGCCGTTGAAAAAGTAACACCTGAAGTAGAAATAATGGTTCCGGTCATAATGCCGCCACCTGCGCCGTTTATAGTTGCAGCACTACCTACATACCAATACACATTTTGGGCAAGGGCACCGTTTATTAATATAACACTACGGGCACCTGTTGGTCCGGCAATACCTACTGTTAATGACGTAGGTGCCTGGAATATCCAAACTGCATTAGGATTACCCTGGGCATCAAGCGTAAGATTACCTGTTGTCTGGCTACCGCCTGTTATGCTAAAACTGCCGCCTGCTGCTTTATAGACACCCGGCGCTAAGGTTAAGCCACTCAGCTGGCCTGCGCCCGGATCAGTGCCACCTGGTTTATTAGCTGGGGATATGCTGATATAAAAAGCGTTTGCAGCGGCCAGGGCTGCGGTTGCAGTGGCAAATTTAGTCGCAGTTCCCGGAGCAGGAGGAGCTGAATATATCCCCCCGGTTACCAGGCCTACATTAAGCGGCGTTTCGGTATAAACATCCGCTGTTAGCCCATCATGAAATCCGGTTATTGCGGTGGAGACGGCAGTTGTGCCAATAGCCCCGTTGTTAATTACCGTATTAATCCCTTGGTTGGTTATCCCGGCGGCCCCGCCAAAAGCGCCAAAAATAGAGCTGAATAGCGGCGCATTTACAACTATTGGAGTAAAATTAGCCGTAATGTTTTTATTCGAGTTCATGGTAACCGTCAACGGGTTTACATTACCCGTGGCATCTCCGCTCCATGAGCTAAATATGTAGCCCGAATTAGGTGTCGCGGTGAGTACTACTGTAGATCCGCTATTGTACGTAGCCTGCTGCGGGGTCGCCACAACTGTGCCGTTAACAGCAGCTACATTTAACGTATAAGTGTTAACTGCAAAATTAGCAACTAATGTTCGGTTGGCAGCTAAAGCAAATACGTAAGCGGCACTCGTCGAAACAATGGCCCCGTTTTCTGTCCAGTTTGTAAAGGTATAGCCTGGGTTAACAATAGCTGTTACGGTTACAGAAGTATTGGCAGCATACGCGCCCGATCCGGTTGTTGTACCACCGGCAACAGGACTTGATGATAATACTACTGCAAATTGTGATGACGGAACCACGGCAAAGTTGGCAACCAGCGTTGTATTTGCACTTAATGTAAAAGTATATGCCGGACTAACAGAAGCCACAACACCACCTATCGTCCAGTTTGTAAAAGTATACCCCACATTTGGAGTTGCTGTTACAGTTACCGGGCCTGGATTAAATGAACCTGAGCCGGATGTTACGCCGCCTGCTGCCGGGTTTGATGATAATACAACCGCGAATTTTCCCGCCGGTATTGCTGTAAAGTTTGCCACTAACGCCTTATTTCCGGCCATGGTAAACTGGTAGTTTGAGCTTGTTGAAACTACAACACCGTTATTTGTCCAGTTGGTAAACGTAAAGCCGGTAGCCGGCATAGCCGTTACTGCAGTTACCGAACCCTGTGCAAATGTACCTGCACCACCGGTCGTACCACCGGCCACAGGATTTGAAGCTAAGGTTACCTGCGGGATGGTAGTAAACGACCATACAAAATTAGCTGTCAGCGCGGTATGAAATTTATCAGCAGCGCCGGTAGTGATTGTCCCTGTATATACAGCAAAGGGCAACAGCGGCACGGTTGGTGTAAAAGTAAAAACAGCCCCGTTAGCTGTTGGGGCAACCGTTCCGGCTACCTGGACGGCACCCTGCATAACAATAAATGTTGTGCCGGTGATAGTCGTTGGGTCCATATTGGTATTAAAGGTGGCGGTGATCACTTTGGGAAGCACCACATCCACCGCTAAATTCATTGGATCGGTGACTACTACAGGGCAAACACCCTGAACCGATACGAAATTATCTTTTTTACATCCTGCGGTAAATGCAACCAGGAGTAATGCCATTGACCAAATGGCATTGAATATTTTAGAGTAGCTTTTGCCGGTATGCATATACACAGCATCCGTAGTCGTAGTAATTTTTTCTTTCATGAGGTATTAGTTAAAAAATGTGAAATTCAAACTGAAAGTCTAAAGCATATTTCAGCACAATACAAACGTACCCTGTTAAGCAGGCCGGCCTGTTACACAATTCTTTAAATAAGTTCTATAATTCACACATTTATGAAGCAAGGGGCATATTGCATTCAATGTATTTAAACTGGGAGGGGGTTACACCGGTCATTTTTTTAAACTGGGTAGATAAATGAGCGACGCTGCTATAATGCAATTTCCAGGAAATTTCGGTTAGGTTTAGGTCTTTATTTCGGATCAACTCTTTTACCCGCCTTATCTTATTCATGATGATATAATGCTCGATAGTTGAACCCTGCACTTCTGAAAAAACATTAGCCAAATAAGTATAATCAAGATTTAAGGCCTCACTTAAGTAATAGGAAAAGTTTGTTTTTAATGGCTGATCAGAATAATTGACCATTTCAGAGATGATAGTTTTAATTTTTTCAATCAGGATAATTTTCTTATCTTCTATTAATTCTAACCCGGCATTTAGTAAGGCTGCTCTAATTTTGCCTGTTTGTTCAACCGAAATCGATTCGCCAGTTTCAGCCCAACCCATTTCAACAGCTATACAGTTTAAGCCAAGTTTTTCTAATTCGTATCTTACTACCATCAGGCAACGCAGGCAAACCATGTTTTTTATAAAGAGTTTCATTGTTAATACCCTTGCAAAGCAAGTGCCCGTAATAAATGAACGTCTCGTTAACGAATTATGTACGACAATCCTTTTTTATTCATAATTGTGCAGTTAGTCCTATGGGAAGGCCTATTTAGAAAACAATCTGCTACTTTAAAGAAATAAAAAGAACCGTTTCAAAAAGACAGTTTCAAAAGCCATTGCCGTTGTTAAATAGCATATAATTTGAAACTAACACGGGGTTAAAAGAAAGTATTGTGCCTTATAAGAAATAATGGCGTAGAAATTATGGGTATTCTATATTATTAACCGAAAGCAAAATAAATATAGCCAAAAGCTATAACGGGAATAATACACAGGTGGGTTTTGATTAGTATAAAGGAAATATTGTAGCTTATTCACTAAATTTTACAAAAGCGCAGTTGCTAATCGGTTGTTCACTAACCCTTAGCTATCTCTACCTCAATATTAACTACAACGTCATCCGAAAGTACAAGACTTGAGCCGCCTACGCCAAAATCAAGACGGTTTAGTTTAAAGCTGCCTTTTATAGAAACGGCAGCGCCGTTTTCGGTATAGGTAAAAGGCAGGTCAATTAATTTGGTTTTATCTTTCAGGGTTAAATTAAACTGGCCTTCGTATTTGTCGCCGCTTTTATGTTTAAAGGATACCGACTTCATCGTGATCTTTGGAAAGTGGGCCACATCAAAAAACTCATCGGTTCTTAAATGCTCATCGCGGCTATCATTATTTGTATTGACGGTCTTTACATCGGCGGTGGCTTCAATACTGGCCGTATTTAAATGCGCAGGGTCAAACTGAATATCAGCCTGCAAACCGCCGATAGTGCCGCTGGTTTTAATACCTAAATTTTTTATCTCGAAAATGATATTAGATTTTGTGATAGTGGTTTTTACCTGGGCGAAAGCATTGGCAACCAGCAACAATAGAATAACAGGGGCAATAATTCTTTTCATTTGGCGAATTAACGACGATTATGGATATTATAATATATGTGTGTTGTTATTTTTACATTAGCGGGAAAATTAAACCAACCCGTTATGGAAAACGAAACCAAATATAAATTCGAGCCGATTTTTACAACCGTATTAAGTTTACTTACATTTTATGCCATATACAAGTCTTGTAGTTTATTTATAGCTAAACCCTCATATGACCTGTTGGGATTATCAATATTTATTTCTTCCTATGTTTCTATCCCCAATATTTCTTCCTATGTTTTTTAAAATGATTACAGGGATGCCCGTTATTGCTTTAACCGATGATTACTTTATTAATAATTATGGCGGATTTTCAATTGAGTGGGGCGATATTATGGAAATGCATATTACAGATGGAAATCTCCACAATTCGGGTTCTCTGATAATTAATTTAAAGCACCCTGAAAAGTACTTCAATACCCCATTAAAAATGGTAAAATATAAAATAAAGCAACTTTTTACCGCTAATGACATTTCGATACCCTTTAATTTTGTAACCGGTAAAAAAGACGAAGTTTTCCAGGTGGCTAATGCTTATTGGTACAAGCATGATAAAAAAATCCGAGCTTAAAACTCCACATGCGCCCTGATAGAAAACACATTAACCGGGCCACGGGCTGTATTATAGGCAGGGTTTACAATAAACTGGTAGTCGGGAGTTAGCCATAATTTATGCTGGTACGCGTTTATTTTATAATATACTTCGACAATCATTTCGGGGGCGTAACTTAATTTCCCGTCGCCAATTAAAAAGCCGTAGCCGCCGTCGGCCAAATAGTCGCGGTGAGGTTTTGACAGCCCATCGCCGATAAATGCCAGGCCAATTTCATCATCATTGCGTTTCCATGAAGTTCCTTTTAACACACCACCGAATGTTACTGAACGATCAATCTCGGTAAAAAACCATGTTTCGGTATGGCCGTCGTTATAACTTGCCTTGGCAAATATGCCAAAGTCTTTTGTTAAAAACTGGTCGGTATTAATGCCGAAGCCAAATTTATGCCGGCCATAAGCTTCGGTCGAATCTACATTAGGCGCTTTGGGGTTTTGGGCTATGGCCAGGTCGTAATTGCCAAACTTGCCGTTATTTAAAAAGCCCAGTAACCGTAAGGTGCCTTTTTGTCCGTTTATGGTATATCGGTTTTCATACTCGATGGTCTGCGTATTGGCTTTGGCTATTTGTTGGTCCCATACCGATTCATTGGGCACCGTGGTAACCATTGTCAAAGCAAAGCGTAAAGTCCAGGTGGGCTGACCTAATTCGGTGTACAGGCCAATGGTATAGCCACGGGTATTTGCCGGGTAGTCCCACGCGCCATTATCCATAAGGGCCCAGTTCATAAACTGGCTCCTGGGGTCGTGGCTAAAATTATTACCGTCGAAAAAATCGGCCATGCCGAATTTTCCTGCTGCTATTGAAAAATAACGTTTGCTTTTTAATCCGGCCAATTGGTTAACATCATCTTCTATAGTATCCTTTTCTGTACCCCATTCAAAATTCTGCTTAAAATAAAGCCTTGCGATATATATTGCAGGCGAGGCACTGCCCACCCTAAACGTTTCGCCATTAGGAAAGCCTGCCACACCCAGTGTTTTGCTTAAACCAGCCCCGCCGGATAATTCCGGGTTAAAATAAACTTCAGCACCTTTCCAAAGCCTTGCAGCGCCAAAAAAGGTACTGGTTATTGAACTCGCTGTTTCGCCGTTAGGGCTTAAGCTATTCAATCCGCTATAGGCGGCATTAAAAGGAGGCATTGATTGTGTAATAATGGTCTGCTGAAAATGAAAGCTAAAGGTCGAATCTTTTTTTGAGGAAGTTACCTGTTGCCCATACGATAAAGACGCAGTTAACAAGAATGCTAAGTATATAGGTAAGATTTTAAACATAAATAAAATTTAAAGAAGCTTTTAAAAAATAAATGTTTTAATGACGGCCAATAAAATAGTCTGCCAATATGACTAATAGTGCCATAATGATGATAGCCACCATTAGTCGTTTGTTGTCTTTACTTATAACCATTGATGAAATTTGTTTATAAACCAGTTTTTAACTGCTTGTGTCAGCAGGCAATACGTTAATAAAATACCAAATAGCCATGGGAAATAACTCATAGGCAAAGCCTGCAATTTTAAAGCAGGTGCCAGCGGAGAAAATGGCAACACAATACCAATAAGCATTATTACCGAAGTTAATGCCACAACCGGGGCCGCCGCCCAGCTTTGAATAAATGGTATTTTGCGGGTACGTATCATATGTACAACAAGCGTTTGCGATAGCAACCCTTCAACAAACCACCCGCTTTGAAATAACCCCTGGTGTGCCGGTGAGTTTGCCTTAAAGACAAACCACATTACCCCGAAAGTTGCATAATCAAATATAGAGCTTATAGGGCCGATAAAAAGCATGAACCGGCTTATACCGCTTGCGTTCCATTTTTGTGGCTTTTCTATAAAATCCTCATCCATTATATCCCACGGAATGGATATCTGCGAAATATCATACAACAGGTTATTGATCAGTATCTGTATCGGCAGCATGGGCAAAAACGGCAACAGCGCGCTGGCACCCAGCATACTAAACATATTACCAAAGTTACTACTGGCCGTCATCTTGATATATTTTATGATATTTCCAAACGTGCGCCGCCCATAAATTACTCCCTTACGGAGTACCATCAGATCTTTCTCCAACAAAATAATATCCGCACTTTCTTTTGCAATATCTACCGCTGTATCAACAGATATTCCAACATCAGCATCCCGTAATGCCGCCGCATCATTTATCCCATCGCCCATAAAGCCCACGGTATGTCCTTTGGCCTGCAATATTTTTACTACCCGCGATTTTTGTATGGGACTTAATTTAGCCAATATGCTCACGTTATCAATACATGCGGTTAGTTCTTCATCGGTCATCACCTCCAGGTCTTTACCCAACAAAATATTATTTACCGGGATACCTACATCTTTACATATTTTTTTGGTAACCACTTCATTGTCGCCGGTAAGCACTTTAATACTAATACCTAAATTGTGTAATGACTCAATGGCGGGCTTCGCCGATGGCTTGGCCGGGTCAAGAAACCCGATAAACCCGGTCATGATCATTTTATTTTCATCTGCCACGCTGTAAGTAAGCGGCCGTTCATCGTACTCTTTTATCGCAACCAATAATACGCGTAATCCTTCTTCATTAAGTTTGCGGGAAGTGGCAAGGATGGTATCCCGCATTTTTTTACCCATCGGCACAATATCATCCTTATCAATCTGCAACTTGTTATCTTCTCCGGGGTCGAAGGCATGGCTGCATAAATCAAGCATTTCTTCAACCGCGCCCTTACAGATAAGCAGGTGCTTATGGTTCTTTTCTTCCAGTATGACCGACATCCGCCTGCGCTGAAAATCAAATGGAATTTCATCAACTTTCTCGTACGATTCTCCTTCTTTCAGACAAGCATGCAGATCCACGTGTTCTAAAACAGCTACATCCAACAGATTTTTGAGGCCCGTTTGGTGAAAGCTGTTTAGATAGGCCCATTTCATTACCTCGTTATCCTCAAAACCATAAACATTTAAGTGCCGCTCCAGCACAATTTTATCCATGGTAAGCGTACCTGTTTTATCCGTACACAAAACATCCATCGCGCCAATATTCTGTATGGCATTTAAGCGCTTAACCACTACTTTGCGCTTAGACATATTAACCGCGCCTTTTGCCAGGTTAGCGGTAACAATCATGGGCAGCATTTCGGGTGTTAAACCAACCGCAATAGAAATACCAAAAAGCAAAGCTTGCAGCCAATCGTGCTTTGTAAGGCCATTTATTAAAAATACCAGTGGTACCATGACCAGCATAAAGCGGATAAGCAGCCAACTTACGCTGTTCACCCCTTTATCAAAACTGGTCTCGGCACGTTTGCCAACTAATGATTTGGAGAGCGAACCGAAATAAGTGTTACCACCGGTATTTACAACAATGGCGTATGCGGTGCCGCTTACCACGTTAGTGCCCATAAAGCAGGTGTTATCCAATTCAAGCGGGGATAGTTTATTGGCTTTTAGATTAGTGGCCTCCCGTTTTTCAACAGGCAGGGCTTCGCCTGTTAATATGGCCTGGCTAACAAACAAATCCTTTGATTGCATGATCCTTACATCAGCCGGTATCATATCGCCGGCCGACAGGCGGATAACGTCCCCCGGCACAAGTTTCTGAATGTCTATTTCCCGCTGTTCTTCATTTTTCCGCAAAACAGTTGCCGTAGTTTTAACCATCGACTTCAGTTTTTCAGCAGCCTGGTTGCTTCTGAATTCTTGTATAAACCTTAGCAACACGCTTAACATCACCATAATTCCGATAACAATTACGGTTTTGTAATCCCGGTCGGCGGGTGCCTGGATAATAACATCTGTAATTAACGAGATAATTACCAGCACAAATAAAACCCCGATAAAAGGATTTAAAAAGGCTTCAAAAAACTGCACATACCATTTGGGCGCTTTTTCGTGAGCAACCTCGTTTAAACCATAGGTATTTAAACGCTCACGTACTTCGGCAGCCAAAAGGCCGTCTTCGCTGCTTTCCAGTTCAGACAGAAATGATGCTTTATCGCAGGAGGCGACTTGCTTAATCCTTAATGCGGAAACACTGTTAAATTCGTTGGTGGCCAGGCTGTTATTTTTGCCGTCGATGTTGTTGTTTTTTCTTTTAAGCATAATAATAAAAATGCCCCGGATAACAAGGGCTGCCTAAAAAAGAACGGCCCGGTTAGCGGGAAGCTATTAAACGATGAGTGTTTCTACTCGGACCGGTATCCATTTTTTTAACTTCTAATTTTTTACAAAGTAACCTATTAAATCAATGCAATGGAATTGCATTCATCGGCAATTATTACAAACCCCTTTTACCACAAGGTTCATTTCAACCGAAGTAAACCCATTGGGTAGTGAAAGATCCGGTATCTTACTATCCGGCAGGCAAAAAGTTTCTTTACATGATGTACAATAGAAATGAACATGCAGGTCATGGTGATCACCTGCATCACATTCTTCTAAACATAAAGCATACTTAGGCGACCCGGTACCGTCATCTATGATATGGATCAATCCCTTTTCTTCAAAGGTTTTTAATGTACGGTATATGGTGATCCTATCGGCAGGCCCCAGGGTTTTTTCTATATCACTTAAGCTAATAGCGGCATGTTGTTTTAAAAGCAGGTCAAGAACCAGCATACGCATTGCTGTCGGGTTGATTTTTTTATTGGTTAACTTTTGTTCGGTGTTTACATCCATAACTGCATAAAGTTACATAACCGGCCTGCTGCCGGGCGCAAAAGTAAAACATTAATATAAACTCAATGTTCCGTGTTCCAAATAAAATTGATCAAGGTAGCTTAACATAAATGTATGCCTTTGTTGGGCCAGCCTTTTGCCGGTTTCTGTATTCATTTTATCTTTTAGCAATAGCAGCTTTTCATAAAAATGATTAATGCTGGGCGATGCACTGTTTTTGTAAGTCTCTTTATCCATGTTCATATCCGGTTTAATTTCGGGGTTATAAATTTCCCGGCCTTTAAAACCTCCGTAACTAAATGTTCTTGCTATGCCAATGGCACCCATAGCATCTAACCGGTCGGCATCTTGCACAATAGCTAATTCGGGCGAGTGGAAGCCCGGTTTATCAAAGCTGCTTTTAAATGAAATATAACGGATTATCTGTTGTACATGGGTAATGATGGCTTCGTTAACACCTATTCTGCGCAGGTATTCGCCTGCAATAACAGGGCCTATTTCTTCGTCGCCGTTGTGAAATTTGCTGTCGGCTATATTATGCAGTAAGGCTGCAAGTTCAATTGTAAGCGTGTCGGCTTGTTCGGTTTGGGCAATTAGTTTGGCGTTGTTCCAAACCCTGTAAATATGCCACCAATCGTGGCCGCCCTCGGCTTGTTTAAGCGTTTCCTTTACAAAAGCTGTGGTATTGGCAATTGCGGTTTGATGATCCATATTAGCAGTTTATACCCACAAATATAGATAGTGTATCAGGTAGCAACAGTAATTAATTCAAGCCGGTCGGTATTAATAAGATCAACAACATCAAACTCAAGTATATCAGCTATCTGGAAAAGTCTTTCCAGGGTTATTTTAGTGTATCCCAACTCAATTTTGCTATACGCGTTTTGCGAGATATGTAATTTTAACGCCAGGTATTCCTGCGTATAATTTTTAAATTCCCGCTTATGCCTGATGGCGGCGGCCACTGCTCTTATCCTGTAATTCTGCACTTTATTCATAGCTGATGTTTAGTACACACTTATTACAAATAACAAACGAAAATTAAAGCAATGCGGATTTTAAAAATAAAAAAAATTATTTTGGGGTTATTGCAGCTCATATTTGATAACAACTGCAGGCAGTAAGGTAGCCTCATTAAGCGGTATTTGGTCTACCGATTGCATTGGTTTGCGATGCAGGTAAAAATCATAATATGCTTTTTCGACCGCGCCGTTGCCCGTGAGCGGTATATTAAAGCCAATGTTAAACGGAATAATAAAATCATGAAATTTTTCATGGTTAGGGATGATCCATTTATGATTTGATTTTTTTAATGCTTCAATTATAGGTGGTGTTAGTATAAGGTCGTCGGCATAATAAACAACAATTTTGCTAATCGAGCCGGCATCATCAGCGGTAAATTTAAAAATAGCCATGCCGGTAGCTTTGTTAGCAATAATATCGGGCGAAGCCACCACATTATCATTAAAAAACCGGGTCATTATGGTACTGCCCCCCTGGAAAGGAAATGACAGGTCTTCCTGCGCCATGCACCACGACGAAAGGAAGATTGCTAAGGTAAATAATGTAATCTTTTTCATTTCATTAATTAATATTGATCCCGATAGCTATCGGGACGAACGCCCAATATCGAATGATGAAGTGAAAATTCTTTCGATATTCGAAATTCGCTATTCAATGTTCGATATTCAATTTATTCCTCCCTGGGTTCTCTTTTTGTGCCCTCATACAATTCATATTCCAGCAGGCGGCAATCCAGCTTGCCGTTATAAAATTCAATTTTTCGGGCCGCCCGCAGGCCTATTTTTTTTGCCAGGTCTGGATTTCCGGTAAAAATATAACCCCGATAGCCCAGGCATTTCTGCTTCATAAAATCGCCGACACGTTTATAAGTGGCTTCAAGCTTGGTATGAACGCCTAAACGTTCGCCGTATTCGGGGTTAAACATAACCACACCCGGCCCTGCCGGAACCTCCGTGTCTGCAAAATCACAAACGCTAAATTCTATTAAATATTCTACACCTGCGGTTTTCGCGTTTTTTTGTGAGATGTCAACCGCGTCCTGCGATATATCAGTAGCGATAATTTTAAAGCCAATTTCTTTTTTTGATTTGTCTTTCAATTTTCTCCGCTCCGCAAAAAATGCCTGCTCATCATAACCCATTATGTGCATAAAGCCGTAATTCATCCTGAACAGCCCGGGGCATTTACCGGTTGCCAGTAGGGCCGCCTCAATGGCTAACGTCCCCGACCCGCACATGGGATTGATAAAGGTGCTATTCTGGTCCCAATGTGTGGCCATAATAGTTGACGCGGCCAGTGCTTCGAGCATTGGGGCCTTTCCTGGAATTTTACGATAGCTGTGTTTGGCTAATGTTTCGCCCGAAGTATCTAAAAATATTTCGGCCTTGTCATCCTGCCAGTACAGGTGGATAACCGTCTTATTGCCATCAGACCCGGAGTTTGGCCTGATGCCCTTTACCGACTTTATCCTGTCAACAATAGCATCCTTAACCTTTACATTGGCAAAAAGCGGGGTTAAAATATGCTCGTTATTAACATTTGAAGTAACGGAGAAATAACCGGTAAAATCTATCAGCGTTTCCCACTCTATCTGCACCAGTTCATTATAAAGCTCCTGCGGATCATTAGCGGTGAAACTTTTTAGCAGGTACAGCACCTGGCTGGCACAGCGCAGGTTAAGGTTTAGGGGGATAGTATCGGTAACCGTGCCTAAAAGCTCGATGCCGGTTTGAAAAACGCGCTCGGGTTTAAAGCCCAGGGCCTCAACCTCCTGCTGCAAATAAGGCGAAAGCCTTTTATTACAGGTTATTATTATTTTATTTTCAGTGTGGAAAACTTGCATGATATTTTTGCGAATTTATGAATTAATACACCCCAATTTCATTTCTTATCTATTAACTTTACATTTTAATTTTTTAATTCCATGGATATTAAAGGCAAAGTACATGAAGTAGGTGCAACCGCGCAGGTTACCGAATCGCTCAAAAAAAGAGAACTGATAGTTGAATACGTTGAAAATCCGCAATATCCGGAGTATTTAAAGTTTGAAGCTATACAGGACCGCTGTAATTTATTAGATAATGTTAAAGCTGGCGATGACGTGGAGGTGTTCTTTAATTTAAGAGGCCGCCCGTGGACCGACAAAACCGGCAAAAAGAGCTATTTTAACTCCATGCAGCTATGGAAAATAAATATTTTGAGCGGCGCAAGCAATAATACTACGCCAGAATACGCCCCGCCTGCCGATATCAGCTCGGCACCGGAAGAGGACGACCTGCCGTTTTAAACTAACTGCTTTCAATTATAAAGACCCGGTTACGCCGGGTTTTTTGTTTAACCACGGCATTGTAAAAACAATACCGGAATATTGTATATTAGCGTATCGCTGATATAAATCTTAATTAACAAATTCTAATCGAAACCTAATCCGATTTTATTGTAAATACCTTATTTTGGCTTTTTATTCCTCATGTTTATTGAAATTTAGCCGAAACTATTACTTACCCCTGGTATTTTGTGAAAATAGCCCATCTTATTTTAGCGCACTCAAAGCCGCAGATGCTTGAGCGGTTAGTTAAACGCCTTAGCCACCCCGATGCGGATATTTATATTCAATTAGACAAAAAGAGCCCCATAGAATCTTTTTTGCATATTGCAAATACCGGCAATGTGTACTTTGTACCCGAACGGGTAAAAACCGAATGGTGCGCGTACAGCACCATAGAAGCAGAGCTGGCCGGCTTTAGGCATATCATAAAAACAGGCATAGCCTACAGCCACATTAACCTGCTAAGCGGGCAGGATTATCCATTAAGGCCGGTACAGCAATTCTATAACTTTTTGTCTGAAAATACTGGCAAAACATTTATCCATTCGCTTTCAATAGCCGATGATGAATGGCCTGACGGCAAAGCCCGCATCGTGAGGTACCATATGGGCGATTACGGTTTTAAGGGCCGGTACGTTTTGCAAAATATAGCCAACCGTATTTTGCCCGACCGTAAAATGCCTGGCGGACTAAAGCCTTATGGCCGTTCGCAGTGGTTTACCATAACGCCCGAATGTGCGCAATACGCCATTGAGTATATACAAAACCACCCCAAACTGAAACGATTTTTCAGGCTGACTTTTGCCGTTGACGAGATTTTTTTTCAAACCATATTGGAGAACTCACCTTTGAAAGAAACAATAGTTAATGATAATTTAAGGTATATTGAATCGTTCGGGGCTAACCCGCCCACTGTTTTCACAATGGCACATGCCGCTACACTTGTATCATCAGGAAAATTTTTCGCCCGTAAATTTGATACCAATGTGGATGACGCGATATTTGATTACCTGGATAAGGTGATCGGATATGCGGAATAGGTAAAATACTAAGTGTGCAGTTTCCGGTTCGCAGTTTGCAGAAAAACAACCATTCACCTAATCAACTACTCACCCAATCAACCGCTCCTCCATATGTTAAATATTGTTAAAACCAAATATTATCGCCTTATTTAAAATATTTTTGTCTTTTAGATATTGACCATCTGGGGTTATCCGCTTGAAAAAGAGAAGCATTGGCATTATTATCGGCTTAATGAGTTTCGCGCTGCTGGGCGTGGTGGCTATGCAATTGTATTTTTTACGGGAATCGTACAAACTGCAATCGCAGCTTTTTGACCACGATGTTAAAGAAGCCCTTAATGTTGTTGCTGATAAACTTACCCGCCAGGACGCATTAGACTTTATAAATAAAAAAGCGCAATCGCAAAACCTGCATGGCGACAAAAAAGGCAATACTGTAGTTGAACCGGCCGATAAAAACGACCAGGTATTTATCAATGATTCGGCAAAGTCAAGAAATAAGTTCAACTTACATGACCGGCAGGTGGCGCTTTTACGCGATAGCCTGCAACGGATAATATTGCATCAGAAACTGGACGATGAATTAGCAGAATCATATTTACAGGTACGTGTTGATCAGTTTACAGATGATTTTGGTGTTTTACAGACCCGTCTTACACCTACAATAAAAAGGGATCCGCGTATAAGGCGGAAGCCCCATAAATATGACACCATCCGTTATATATATTCCGACCCGCTTTACGGCAACCAGGTTACTACATCTGTACACCTTGACCCGCAATGGAAGGCACAACATGACCGTGTAAAAGAACAGCAAAAGATCGAGCAGGTATTGCATCAGGACTCACTTAAAAATTTAGCGTCGAGCACTGTTATACAAAGCCTGTCTGAAGAGATTCAAAAATCGGGTGAACCCTTAAAAAGCAGGATAAACCCTGCTTTAATAGATTCGCTACTTCGTGCTGAATTGATAAACAGGGGCATTACTACTGATTACAGTTATGAGGTAACAACAGCCAATACCGATTCGGTAATATTTATAAAGGCATTAAATGCCAACAGCGGGCAGGCCATATTTTTACCTGCCGACTCGTATAAATCGCCAATATTTGCCAGGGAGCTTTTGAATGATCCCGGGTCGCTTAAAATTTTCTTCCCTAAAAAAAACGCGGCTATATTAAGCACCATGACAGCGTCTATGGGCACTACTGCCGGGCTGCTGTTTGTGCTGATATTTTGTTTCGGTTATATTTTGTTTGCCATTATCAGGCAAAAAAAGATAGCAGAAATGAAAGCTGATTTCATCAATAACATGACACATGAGTTTAAAACCCCGGTGTCGACCATTATGATAGCCAGCGACGCTTTAAGGGATAATGAAATTGTAGAAGATAAAAGCCGCATATCAAGGCTGGCCAATATTATTTATGAAGAAAATGCCCGGCTTGGCAGCCATATTGAGCGTGTACTGAACATTGCCCGCATTGATAATAACGACTTTAAGCTGGAGAAAAACCCTGTCGACATTAATGAAATGGTTGCCGTGGTGGTTGACAGCATGGAACTAAAACTTCAAAAAAGCAATGCTGTTATCAACCTTAACCTCGACGCTCAAAATGCCATTATCAAAGCCGACGAGCTGCATTTTTCAAACCTGCTGTATAACCTGGTAGATAATGCCATAAAATACAGTAAAGACAGGCCCGAAATAACCATATCAACCCTGAATAAAAACGGGCATGTTATTATCCGGGTATCAGACAAAGGCATAGGCATGAGCCGCGACCAGCAAACAAAAATATTTGAACAATTTTACCGTATCCCAACCGGCAACCTGCATGATGTTAAAGGATTTGGTTTGGGATTAAGCTATGTAAATACCATTGTAAAAAGGCTTAACGGCACAATTGGCGTACGGTCTGAAAAGGATAAGGGGTCTGAATTTGAATTGAAATTTTCTGTTGCGTAAATCATAAATACTTACCTGTCACCTATGAAAAAAATATTACTGGTTGAAGATGATCCTAACCTGGGCATGTTACTACAGGATTACCTGCAGTTAAAGGGTAAGTTTGAAGTTGTATTATGTAAAGATGGCGAAGAGGGTTTGCGCACGTTTACCAAACAAGCGTATGATCTGGCCATACTGGATGTAATGATGCCCAAAAAAGACGGATTTACGTTGGGTAAAGAGATCCGGAAAATTAACGCGCATATCCCCATTATTTTTGCTACGGCTAAGGCAATGATAGAAGACAAAACCCAGGCATTTAACCTGGGTGGCGATGATTATATTACCAAACCCTTTAGGATTGAAGAATTACTGCTGCGCATAAACGCCTTGTTAAAACGAACTGACAACGCCGAGAAAAAGGAAGAAAGTTCGCCCTCACAATTTCAAATTGGCAAATACAATTTTGACTATACCACCCAAATCATTACCATAAACGGCACACAGCAAAAACTATCAACCAAAGAGGCCGAACTATTGCGCCTGCTGTGCATCCGTAAAAATGAAGTGCTTACCCGCGAGGAGGCCCTGCTGCATATTTGGCATGATGATAATTATTTTAACGGCCGCAGCATGGACGTATTTTTAAGCAAGATACGCAAGTATTTAAAAGACGACCCGAATGTAGAGATCATTAACGTGCATGGGCGGGGGTATAAGCTGCTGATCAATTAGACTTGATTACCTACTGTCGTGACCCCATACTAAAAACTGTCTTATCCATTTTCGGCGGGTCATTTTCGGGGTAATTATAGGCAATGCTGTTTAAATAATTTGCGATCCGCATGCGCTCCTGCCATGTCAGCGTTTTATAATATGCTGCATCACTTTTTGAAGTCTCTTCTGCTGTTTGCGCTTTAAAAGCGGCCCTGTCTAACCGGTACGAACTCATCTAACAAATATAAATCAAAATTAACTATCGTTTATAGCAACTTTGTTACGTTGCGTGTTTGTTTTGCGGTTTTAAATAAATAAGTTTGTTACAACTGATCTGATTAATTTATTATGAAGCTAAAACTACTTTACTCATGCCTGCTTGTTGCAGGTACAATGGGCACTGCATTTGCCCAGGACACACCCGACCCGGTAATGACCGCGAAAATTCGGGACGAAGGGCTGAACCATTCGCAAGTAATGGATATTGCATTCCATTTAACTGATGCTTCTGGTCCGCGTTTAGCCGGCTCGCCAGGTCTAAAACGCGCACAGGACTGGGCAGTAAGCACATTAAAAAGCTGGGGCCTGGTTAACACCGCCCGCGAACCCTGGGGCAAATTTGGAAAAGGATGGGAAGTTCAAAAGAACTATATCGCCATGACCGCCCCTTATTACCATGCACTTATCGCAATTCCAACAGCGTGGACACCGGGAACCAAGGGCGAACTAAAAACCGAGGTGGTATACGTAAAGATCGATTCAATTCCCGATTTAGCTAAATATAAAGGCAAATTAAAAGGAAAGATCATCATAACTGACGCTGCCAGGACCCCGCCTGAACAAAATTTCACAAAACCTGAAGCATCCCGTTATACAGATGCCGATCTGGATAAAATGGCCAAGGCTACATTACCTCCGCCAAGAAACGCCGGTGGTGCAGGTGGACCCGGCCGAAGGGGTGGACAGGCCGGCGGCAATCGCATTTCGCCCGCTGCTTTAACAGATTTTGAGCTGGCCGAAGGTGTTGGCCTGGTGCTAACCATGGCCCGCAGCGGCAGCACCGATGGTACCGTATTTACCACCAATGGCGCATCACACGCCGATACCGCCCACGCTACTTTGCCAAAATTAGAAACAAGCGTTGAGGATTACCAGCGTATTTTACGCCTTGTTAAAGCAAACATCGCGGTAACTATGGACGCTGATATCAAAACTGAATTTTTTGATAAGGACCTTAATGGCTATAACGTAATTGGCGAAATACCGGGTACCGACCCTACCCTAAAACCACAGTTAGTTATGCTTGGCGCACACCTCGATTCATGGCATGGCGCAACCGGCGGTACAGATAATGCCGCAGGCAGCGCAGTAATGATGGAAGCAGTGCGCATCCTCAAAGCTGTTGGCGCTAAACCACGCCGTACGATACGTATAGCATTATGGAGTTCGGAAGAAGAAGGTGACCTGGGATCGGCTGGTTATGTAAAAAATCATTTTGCCGACCGTACCGATATGGTGCTTAAACCCGAACATGATAAAGTTTCAGCCTATTACAATATTGATAATGGTACAGGAAAGATACGTGGTATCTATCAGCAGGCTAACGAAAAAGTAGGCCCTATTTTCGCGCAATGGCTTATGCCATTCCATGACCTTGGCGCTACTACAGTTACTATTTTAAATACAACCAGTACCGACCATGAGTCATTTGACAATGTAGGCATACCGGGTTTCCAGTTTATACAGGATGATATTGATTACGAAGCACGCACATGGCATAGTAACCAGGATACTTATGATAAAATTATCCCTGCCGATATGATGCAGATGGCAACCATCGTCGCTTCGTTTGTATACAACACCGCGCAACGCGATGAAATGCTGCCGCGTAAACCATTACCGGCAGCAAGGCCTGCAAGGGCTGGCCGGTAATTGCTAATGGCTAAACTTTTTTAATAAATAATTTACAATACACTTTAAAATACTGATCATGAAATTAAAATTAATCTGCTCATCCCTGCTTATAGCGGGTACTATGGGCACCGCTTTTGCGCAACAGGTCTCGGATGACGTAATGTTGCAAAGAATAAGGGAAGAGGGGCTGAACAAATCCCAGGTAATGGATATTGCCTTTCATTTAACTGATATTTCAGGGCCGCGTTTAGCGGGATCGCCGGCACTAAAACGTGCGCAGGATTGGGCTGTAAGCACTTTAAAGACTTGGGGCATGGTTAATACCAAACGCGAATCGTGGGGTAAGTTTGGCAAGGGCTGGGAAGTTCAGAAAAACTATACCGCTATGACCGTACCTTATTATCATGCCATTATAGCTATACCGAGGGCATGGACACCAGGTACTAATGGCCCTATAAAAGGTGAAGTAATTCTTTTAAAAGCCGATACGTTGACTGATCTGGATAAATATAAAGGTAAATTAAAAGGTAAAATTGTAATAACCGAAGCTACTGCGCCTGCTGAACAAAATTTCAAGACACCCGAAGCAAGCCGTTATACAGATAGCGCATTAGCAGTTATGGCAAAGGCTACCCTACAGGCGGCAGGTGGCCGGGGTGCGGGCGGTGGCCGGGGCCGCAGAGCGGGAGGCGGAGTTTCTGCTGCTGTATTAACTAAATTTGAAGTAGATGAAGGCGCAGGCCTTGTATTGGCCCAGGCACGCGGTACTGATGGTACCGTATTTACTACAAATGGTGCTTCATACCGCGATACTGCACATGCTGTTTCGCCTACCCTGGAAACCAGTGCCGAAGACTATCAACGTATTTTACGCTTAACCAAAGCCGGTATAAAAGTTGAAATGGAAGCCGATATCAAAACAGAGTTTTTTACCAAAGACCTGGATGGCTATGATGTTGTTGGAGAAATGCCCGGCACAGACCCTAAGTTAAAAAACCAGTTAGTGATGATTGGCGGCCACCTTGATTCATGGCATGGCGCAACAGGCGGCACTGATAATGCAGCAGGCAGCGCAGTAATGCTGGAGGCCATGCGTATCCTCTCGCGGGTTGGTTTTCATCCGCGCCGCACTATACGCATAGCTTTGTGGAGTTCGGAAGAACAAGGCGAATTTGGTTCAAAAGGATATGTTAAAAATCATTTTGCCGATCCTGGGGTGATGGACCTTAAGCCAGAACATGCCTTGCTTTCGGCTTATTATAACCTGGATAACGGCACAGGCAAGATACGGGGCGTATATGCCCAAAGCAATGCCGCAATTATGCCTATATTCCAGTCATGGCTTGATCCGTTAAAAGATTTAGGCGCAAGCACGGTTACCATCCGCAATACAGGCAGTACAGACCACGTAGCGTTCGACGCGGTTGGTTTGCCAGGGTTTGAATTTATCCAGGACCCTATCGACTATAATGCGCGTACACACCACAGTAACCAGGATACTTATGATAAAATGATTCCTGAGGATTTGAAACAGGCCGCAACCGTAGTTGCCTGGTTTGTTTATAAAACATCGCAGCGCGATGAAATGATGCCCCGCAAAGAATTGCCTAAAGCAGATCCTACTGCCGCAGCAAGGAATTAATCCTGGTTAAATACCAAAGGCCAAAAAAAACGATGAAGTTGAAATACACTTCACCATTTTTTTCGGCCTTTGTTTACGATACAGCAATGCGCGACGAAATGATACCACGTAAGCTATCGCCCGCGCCACGCCCTGCAAGAGGCCGATAAAATTATTATAGTTGATATTTTAAAAACAATACAATTTAACTGATCATGAAAATAAAACTAATTTATTCCTGCCTGCTGCTTGCAGGTACTATGGGCACGGCGGTTGCCCAGGACAAGGACACACCCGATCCGACAATGACCGCAAGGATACGCGAAGAGGGGATGAACCATTCGCAGGTAATGGATATCGCATTTCATTTAACCGATGTTGCCGGCCCGCGTTTATCAGGTTCGCCGGGGTTAAAGCGCGCGCAGGATTGGGCGGTGAACCAGCTAAAAACATGGGGCATGGTGAATGCCAAGCGCGAAGACTGGGGTAAATTTGGTAAAGGCTGGGAAGTTCAAAAAAACTATGTAGCAATGACTGTGCCTTACTATCATGCACTTATCGGCATACCAAGAGCATGGACTCCCGGAACCAATGGCCCCATAAAGGCTGAAGTGGTTTATTTAAAAATAGATACCATAACTGATCTTGCAAAATATAAAGGCAAGTTAAAAGGCAAAATAATTATAACTGATGCAGCAGCACCAAAAGAGCAGAATTTTGAAGCCCCTCCAGGTCGTTTTACCGATGCGCAAATGGATACAATGGCTCGTGCTACTCCAGCGCAAGGCCTTGCCGGTGGTGCGCCAGGCCTTACGGGGCCTATACCGGGCCATATGCCGGCTGCAGGTGCTGGCGGTGCACGCCAGGGTGGTGGTGGTGGTCGCGGCGGCGGTCGCGGCTTCGGCGGTGGCCGTGGCGTCCCTCCCGCGATTTTAACGCAGTTTGAACTGGACGAAGGCGTAGGCCTGATGCTTGCGCAGGCCCGCGGTACAGATGGTACTGTATTTACTACCAATGGCGCTTCATATGCTGATACCGCTCATGCTGTTTTGCCAACATTAGAAACCAGTTCAGAAGATTACCAACGTATTCTTCGTTTGGTTAAGGCAGGTATGCCGGTAACTTTAGAAGCTGATATTAAAACTGAATTTTTCACTAAGGACTTGGACGGGTACGATGTTGTAGGCGAAATACCTGGCACCGACCCTAAACTAAAAGACCAGTTGGTAATGTTAGGCGGCCACTTAGATTCATGGCATGGCGCAACCGGCGGTACAGACAATGCTGCGGGCAGCGCGGTAATGCTGGAAGCTATGCGTATATTATCGCGTATCGGGTTCCATCCACGCCGTACCATCCGCATTGCTTTATGGAGCGCGGAAGAACAGGGTGAGCATGGCTCGGCAAATTATGTAGCCAATCATTTTGGCGATATCACTACAATGACGTTAAAACCGGAGCAATCAAAGGTTTCTGCTTACTATAACATTGATAATGGAAGTGGAAAGATCCGTGGGATTTTCTTGCAGCAGAATGCTGCCGCAGGCCCAATCTTCCAGCAGTGGCTTGCACCGTTTAAAGACCTGGGTGCGACAACCGTTACTATTGCTAACACCGCCAGTACAGACCACTCGGCATTTGATGCCATTGGCATACCGGGTTTCCAGTTTATACAGGACCCAATGGATTATATGGCGCGCACACACCATAGCAACCAGGACACTTATGATAAGATCGTTCCGGATGATATGAAACAAATGGCTACAATTGTTGCCTCATTTGTTTATAACACTGCTCAGCGTGATGAAATGATCCCACGTAAACCGCTTCCGGCACCAAGACCTGCAAGGGGTGCCAGAGGCGCAGGAGCTACAGCACGACCGGCTACAACAACCGGAAATAATTAATTTTTATAAACCCCGCGTAACTACCGGGATGAATATCGAATGATGAAGTTGAAATACACTTCATCATTTTTTATTTAAGCCTGATTTTAAATCCGTCCCGATTGCTATCGGGATCGAACATCCTTTGGATGCCTTAGCTTTAGCGACGGCATCCAAAATTCTCCTATCGTTTTATTCGCTTATCAAAAACAAACAGTTCATTTTTGACGATGTTGATCAGCTTAAAATCTGCGTGTGCCGGGTTAAGCAGGTAATTGATCTCGCCGTCTACGACGGACGAGGGCACTTCTAAAATTGCCGACGAATTTTCCCTTATCCATCTGGCCCCTATTCCTTGCGTTAAATACATTTGGTCATAGTCTGTCCAGTCATGAGGAAGGTCATCCAGGCTTATCTTTTTTATTTCGACACTGTTGGGACAGTCGATAGTCATGATATTAAAAATGAGGGTTAATTCGGCCTGGCTGCGGTGTACCACATTTTCAAGGCAGGCTAACGACCGCGAAGATGCGGTATATATCATTCCCACATCATTTGGGTTCCACCGGGCAGCCCTGCCCGATGCTGCTAATTTGTCTGAATATTTTGTAAGCAGTATTCGGTATACCAGCATAACCTAAGCCAACGTACCGTATTCAATACGGATCAATTCTTCTTCAATGAGTTGTATGCCGGTAATGGTATCCATCAAATCAAAAGGCAATTGATGGCCCAGGCCGTAAGCAGGTGCCATCAGCCATTGATGAAATGCCTTTGCCGAACCAAACAGCTCAATGCCTTTATCAAACAGGGCGAACGATTTAAGCAATTTTTCGCTTAAAGCAGCGTCTAAAGTTAACTCTCGTGTAACGTGGTTTTGTATGGTTTTAACAGTGGTTTTAAATGTTTCCTGGAACTCATCCTGTGTAAAACCCGAAAGCGAAAGAAAGTCAAGCGCTGCTTTAGCGTTAAGCCCTCTTTTTGACCGGTTTAACAAGCTGATATTATCACTGTATTTATACATCGGCTGGTAGGCCACATGAAAATCAGAAACCATGTTGATGGTTTCAATTGGTTTATAAGGCTTTAACTCTTTTTGGGCAGATGAATCTTCATCTGTTGCTATCGTTTTTTTCTTTCCCATACACAAATATAGAAATTTTTCTTTGAATAAAAGAATTTTTTCTACTTTTTGTTTTTAACCCCTTTCTCTCTCCCGCGCGTCATTGCGAGGAACGAAACAATCCCTGCGCAGGCCAGTCAATGTACACTAATATCGTTTGGAGACAAAGCAGGCGGCTTTACCTCACGACAAGCATCGTGGAAATTGAATAGCATATGCAGGGATTGCTTCGTTCCTCGCAATGACGATCAGGTGATGACTTACCCCACCTCCCACCTCGTATGCTGCGCCGGTATCTCCACATTTAAAAAACCTTTTGCTTTTAACGTATGGGCGAAGTGCTGCTGCACTTCATATTCGCCATGTACCAAAAATAGCGTCTTTACTTTTTGCGGGTCCTGGCAAGCTAAAAAATGCAGCAGGTCTTCGTAATCGCCATGCGCGCTCATTGATTTAATGGAGTGCACTTCGGCCTTTACTTCAAATTTTTCGCCGAAAATAAACACCTCCTTATCACCCCTCATCAGGCGGCCGCCCAGCGAGTTTGGCTCGCAATAGCCTACCATTAATATGGTGGTTTTGTCGGTATTGATATTGTTTTTAATATGATGTTTCACCCGCCCGGCTTCGGCCATGCCGGATGAGGAGATAATTACGCAGGGCGCAGGGTTATCATTTAAGGCGATGGACTCTTCGGTAGACTGAACAAACCGTAACCCTTTAAAATCAAACGGATCGGCATCAGTTTTTAGCACATCATTAACGGCCCGGTTGTAAACTTCAGGATGCTCTTTAAGCACCTGCGTGGCTTTATCCGACAATGGACTGTCGACATAATAGGGCACATCCGGCAATACCCCTTTTAATTCGAGCGAATTTAAGGCATACAGTAATTCCTGCGTGCGCCCCACGCTGAATGCAGGGATAATTACTTTACCCTTTTTTACCAGGCAGGTATGTTTAATAATTTCCAGCAATTCATCCGCTATAGAACCAATTTGCTTATGTAACGAATCGCCATAGGTCGATTCCAGCAAAATATAATCGGCTTGCGGAAAACGCTGCGGGTTTTTCAACAGCATATCGCCATAACGGCCCACATCGCCGCTAAAGGTGATGTTTATTGGCTTACCATTTTCGGTTATGGTTAAATGCACCGAGGCGCTTCCTAAAATATGCCCGGCATCGGCAAAATGAAATTTGACCTGCGGGGTTATGGCATATTCCTGGTGGTATTCAACCACTTTAAATAAACGCATGGCATCAGTAGCCTCCTCTTCGGTATAAAGCGGGGTTAACAAAGGCATCCCCTTTTTAGCACGGTGCTTGTTGCTGTAGGCAATATCCTGTACCTGTATTTTCGCCGAATCCATTAACAGTATCCGGGTCAAATCAAGCGTGGCCGATGTGCAAAATATAGGGCCGTTGTAGCCCTGCGCTACCAATCGCGGAATTAAACCGCAATGGTCAATATGGGCGTGCGACAATATCATATAATCAACCTTTTTGGGGTTAAAGCCAAAATGATCGTTCAGGTCTTCGGTTTGCTCGCCCATGCCCTGGAACATGCCGCAGTCTAATAAAATGCCGGTGCCGTTATCTAATTGAATTAAATGTTTGCTGCCGGTTACAACTCGGGCAGCCCCGTGAAAGGTTATATTCATTGGTTATAAATTGGTTTAGGTAAATCAACGAAATTATTTTTTAATACTTCAATTTAAAACAACCTAAAAAATTAGTTGTATAATTGAAATATAATATTTAGCTTAGACTAATCGATTAGTTACCCTTTTATAAATCCAATTTTATGAGAACATGGTGCAAAATTTTTCTGTTTTTTCTTTTTTGCGGATGGACAGCAGTATATGCACAAAAGCTACCCTCTATTCAAAAAACCAGTGTCCGCGCTCCCTCTGATATTAAAATAGACGGCCAGCTATCAGAATGGAACGGTCAATTGCAGGCGCTTAATCCCATTGATAAGTTAAACTATACGATAAGCAACGATGATGAAGACTTGTATTTAACCCTGGTTGCACCTTATAAAGAAGCCTGTAAGAAAGCATTGAGGGGCGGCATAACATTCACTGTAAGCAAATGGGTTGACAAAAGAAGAAAAAACGATCCGTCAAACAGGTCAGTTACCTTTCCTATAAGTAAAACCGGGCAGTATATGGACCTTTTTTTCGATTTGGAAGAATATTCAGCTTATACTGACCAAAGTAGTAAAGGTAAAAGGAAGCGTGATTCGCTATTTAAATTAACAAACCAAAAAGCAACCCTGTTTTTCAAAACAGCCGAAATTAATGATAAAGCAGTTCCTCTCATAAGCAGCCCGGGCATAAAGGCAAACACCTGGTTCAATAAAAATATGGATTTGGTTTACGAGCTTTCTATCCCATTAAAATATCTTGGATTAAATATAACTTACACTGAACCACTTAGCTATAATATTTGTCTAAATGGTGAAAGCATGGAAATGAGGGATATGGAAAGAAAAGCAAATCCCAGCATACCTGCCCCTACCCCTCCACCCGGATATATTCCACCGCCCCCCGATGTTGCGTTTGCACCAACAGATTTTTGGGGAGAGTACACCTTAGCAAAAAAGTGATATGAAAAAGTTAAAACTAATACTTGTTTTCACAACTGTCGCTACTGTCAGCTACGCGCAAAAGCTGCCAAAAGTGCAAACTGAAAGTGTATATGCCCCTATCAATATAAAAACCGATGGTAAGCCCACAGAATGGGAGGGTAAATTCCAAGCGTATAACCGTGCCACAGAAATTTATTACACCATAGCTAATAACGGCGAAAACCTTTATTTGATTATCCAGGCAACTGAACAGGACATAATTAACAAAATTGCCGGCGGTGGCGTTACCTTAAGCATCAATAAATACGGGAATAAAAAGGATAAAAATAATATCAGCTTTACCTACCCGATAACCGAGGAAAAACCGGCACCACGTTTTTTACTTGCAGGCAAGCGCCAGGTCAATTTGTCTCCAAAAGAAATTGAAGATATGATAGTACGCTATAATACAACCCTCGAACAAAATTTTAAATGGATAAAGGTTAATGGTATTCAATCGCTGGGCGAAATGGTTTCCATATATAACCAGGATGGCATAAAAGCTGCCGGTTTGTTTGATAAGAATAAGCATTACACTTATGAATTATCCATTCCGCTTAAGTACCTGGATGGATTAATTGGCGAAGCATCAAAATTCACGTATCATATGGTTGTTAATGGCCGAAAGCAACAAATAACGTTCGACGCAATGCCCGGACAGCGAGTACCACCAATGATTGAAAAGATGCAGCAGATGGCTGAGCCAACTGATTTTTGGGGAGAATACACCTTAGCAAAAAAATAATTACTACTTTAAAGCAAAAAATAATTTGATATATGAACTGGTGGCATTATTTATTGTTGGTAAACATTTACCTGGTATTATTTTATGGGTTTTACGCCTTGTTGCTACGCAAGGAGACTTATTTCCAGCTTAACCGGATTTACCTGGTGTCGGCGGCATTGCTGTCGTTTTTGATTCCACTGATACAGTCGGAAAAGGTGCGGCATTTAGCTATCACCGAGCAGGTACGTTATGGCATATACGGCGGCAGTATAAATATTTATGCCTATAAACCGGTTGAAAGTAGTCCGCTAACCATAGGGCAGGTATTTGCCTGGTTATACCTGGCGGGCATTGCTTTTTTAACCATACGTTTTATTATACAGTTGATTTGGGTAAACAAAATCATCAACGCGCCTGCGCCGTCATCTGCGGCTTATTCGTTCTTCAAAAAAATAAGCCTGGGCGAAGATTTGGTTAAGCAGGATGCCGTAATGGCGCACGAGCAGGTACACGCCCGCCAATGGCATACCCTTGATATATTGCTGGTAGAAGCCGTGATGATTATCAACTGGTTTAACCCTGTTGTATATTTATACCGCTTTGCCGTTAAACATATCCACGAGTTTATTGCCGACCAGCAAGCCTTAAAAGTTGGCGCCGACAAGGCCGAATACGCCTTGCTGCTGTTAAGCCAAACCTTTAGCGCGCCGTCACACCAATTAGTAAACCCCTTTTTTACCCATAGCTTTTTAAAACAACGTATCATCATGATCCAAAAAAACAAGTCGCAGCGTATTATGCTGTTGAAGTATGTATTATCGGCCCCGCTGTTTGGGCTAATGCTGATCTTATCATCGGCCACTATTAACAACAGCAACACTATAAAGGTCATTAATACCAACGCCAATAAAATGTTTGATGAATCCGCGATAGCCATTAACGGCATTGCAGACCACGGTAAAATACCCGGTCAAGTTATTGATGAACCTCCAACTACGGTTACCGGAGAAAACAATAATTTAGAAAATGACAATACTGTCAAAGCTACTGAACAGGATACCACCCACGACAAAGTTTATGAATCAGTAACCGTCGAACCGCAATATCCGGGGGGGGATACAAGCATTTTATAGTTTTCTATCAAAAAACATCAAATATCCCGCCGATGCACGGAGTAAAATGATACAGGGTAAGGTGTTTGTTGGGTTTATTATTGAAAAAGATGGCTCATTAAGTAATATAACCGCTTTAAGAGGGCCGGGAAATGGTTTAAATGAGGAAGCAGTAAGGGTTTTTGGCTTATCCTCAAGATGGATACCCGGAACACAGGATGGAAAAGCAGTTAGGGTACATTTCACTGTGCCGGTAAATTTCACTTTAAATCCCCTGGTAACAAATATTGTTCTTCATGCGCCTAATTCGCCTACTATGGGGGTGGCATCTGCAAATGGTGTTTATTCTGCGGTTGAAAAAGAACCCGAATATCCGGGAGGCATAATGGCTTTTTATAGCTTTTTAGCACGAACCATAAAGTATCCCGACGATGCCCGGAGAGATAAAATACAGGGAAGGGTATTTATACAATTTGTTGTTGAGAAAGACGGCGCGCTTACTGAGATCAAAGCGCTCAGGGGTCCGGGGCATGGGCTAGATGAAGAAGCGGTTAGGGCGGTAGGCTTGTCACCACAATGGAAACCAGGCCTACAAAACGGCGTACCTGTGCGTGTGCAATTTACTGTACCTGTTAACTTTAATTTGGGTAACGCACCACCGGTTATAAAAAATTAAAAGATAGTTATAACGCCATATAAAATTTAACTATAATGAACCCTCAAAAAAATAAACCACAATATATAGCGCTTTGCAGGCCTGTGTTATCAATTGCAATAGTGGTGCTGGCGCTCACCTTATTTTCGGCTAAAGTAAATGGGCAAAACAAAACCATCCAGATGACCAACGATCCAAACAGGATCTACGAACAGGTAGATATGAACCCTGAATACCCGGGTGGCATAAAAGAGTTTTATAACTATTTAGGCAAAACCATAAAATATCCCGCCGAAGCACGAAAAAACAAGATACAGGGAAGAGTATTTGTACAGTTTATTGTTGAAAAGGACGGCACATTAACGGGTATAAAGGCGTTGCGCGGGCCGGGGCATGGGTTGAATGAAGAAGCCGTAAGGGCAGTAAGGTTATCTGCTAAATGGAAACCCGGAATGCAAGGCGGCAAGATAGTAAGGGTTCAGTTTACAATACCTGTAAATTTCACTTTAGCGGATGCCAGAACCAATTAATATAGTTTGTCTTAAGTATATAACATCGGCCCCTTCGCCGGGGCTGATGCTTATATTATCTTCGGCTATAGCAATTAGTGTTAGGGCAATAAAACCTGTAAAACAGAGTTGAATAAAAAACATCAAACAAAACTAACCTGATAGTTGCAAAAGCTATTTATATATTATAACTTAGATCATTCAAAAGACAGCCTGACAGGTTGCATGATAATATAAACACCAATAAAATGAAAATTAAAGAATTAACACGAGCTGAAGAACAATTAATGCAGGTGCTATGGCAATTAAAAAAGGGGTACGTAAAAGACGTAATGGTACCCCTGCCTGAGCCTAAACCCGCTTACAACACGGTGTCTACCATCATCAGGATATTAGAAACCAAAGGGTTTGTGGCCCATACCGCGCATGGTAAAAGCCATGAATATTACCCCATTATCAGCAAAGAGCAATATCAAAGTTTCGCTACCGATAAGTTAATGGACGGCTATTTTGATAATTCAGTTAAACACATGTTTTCCTATTTTGTAAAAAAGGAAAAAATTGATCTGAAAGAGGCCGATGAGATCATGAAACTGATTGAAAAGTTTAAAGACAAATAAAAATTATGACGTGGTGGCATTATTTAATACTGGTAAATTTTTACCTGGTATTATTTTATGGATTTTATGCTTTGCTTCTGCAGAAGGAGACATTTTTCCAGCTTAACCGCGTTTATTTGGTAAATGCTGCCATCTTATCGTTTTTGATTCCGCTTATACACTCAGGCTGGGTTCAAAATTTGTTTATTACCCAGCGCGTACAATCCACCATTTATAGCAGCCCCGCATTGATGATGTATCAATTTAAACCAATTGAAGATACACATCTCAATTTGGGGCAGCTATTTGCCGGTTTATACCTTGCCGGTATCGCCATTTTAAGTTTACGGCTAACCTGGCAATTAATACAATTAAACAGGATAATCCGCCAACCCAAATCAGGGGCATCTTACTCATTTTTTAACCGGATAAGGTTAGAAGAAGATCCGGCCAACCGCAAGGTAATCATGGCGCATGAGCTGGCCCACGTAAGGCAATGGCACTCGATAGATGTGCTGATAGTTGAGGTGGTAATGATCATTAACTGGTTTAACCCTGTTATTTATTTTTACCGCATTGCGATCAAAAATATACATGAATACATTGCCGATAAGCAAGCCCTTGATACCGGCACAACACGCGCCGAATATGCCCTGCTATTGTTAAGCAAAACATTTGGCGCACCTGCGCACGAACTCGTAAACCCTTTTTTCAGTAAAAGCTTATTAAAGCGGCGAATACTGATGCTTCAAAGAGGCAATTCAAAAAAAGTTGCCTTAGCAAAGTACGGATTATCAGCGCCTTTATTTGTGTTGATGCTGATACTTTCATCGGCAACGGTAAATAACAGCAAAACGATCAACGTCATCAATAAAAAAGCCGAGACCGTGTTTTTAACGCCCGCATCAGATGCTATACAGGGCATCACCAATGCCGAGATACCCAACAGCCTGCCGCCGGTGACCGAGATTAAAAATCCCATCACCAAAAAAGCCGACGTGCAAAAAGCTGAACCTGTTATTGAGCCCGGTACCGCCGACGAGGAGGTGTTTATTTCGGTTGAAAAAATGCCTGAATTTCCCGGTGGCCTGAATGCATTTTTCCAGTTTGTAGGCAGAAACATCCTCTACCCCACAGATATGCGCGAAAAAAACATACAGGGTAAGGCTTATATTAGCTTTGTTGTTGAAAAGGACGGCTCGGTGGACGAGATCAAATCAATAAAAGACCCCGGTTATGGATCGGGCGAAGAAGCAGCGATGGTTATTTCCGCATCTCCAAGATGGAAACCCGGTATTCAAAATGGCAAAGCCGTGCGGGTTCAATATACGGTGCCCATAAATTTTACGCTGGCAGCCGAAACCGAAGAAACCAAACCCAATACATCTCCTGCCGATACCGGCAAAACAAGTTCGGCTATAAAAAGCGCGCAGTTTACGCGTTACCTGGCCAAAGTCAATTAATTTTTATTGACTTTTTTCATAGCGATGGGTTTGAAACCCATCGCTATGAAAAAAGTCACTTACTTGAGGTGATATTAATTTGTATACCAGTTGCTTATGCTAATTTTTTATATATTTATAACAAAAAACTAATCACTATGAACTGGAAACTTATCTTTCAACTATCAGTTTTTGGACTGATCATGGCTTTTGCTACTTTATCCCTTGTACCCCAGTCGCTGGAATGGATATTTTGGGTAGTCATCTTTATTTTTTGCGCCTATGTAATTGCAAAAGTTTGCGCCGGCAAATATTTTTTAAACGGCTTTTTAGTAAGCATGGTTAATTGCGTTTGGATAACCGCTGTTCACGGCTTTTTCTTTGCCACTTATGTTACACATCATCCGGGCATGGAAATGAGTACAGGTATGCCTGCTTATATGGTTGTGCATCCCAGGCAAATGATGCTTGTATTCGGGCCGCTTGCGGGTGCCGCTTCGGGATTGGTGCTTGGCCTTTTTGCATTTATCGCGTCAAAAATTGTAAAGAAAAATCCTGCATAAACTTCGTTCTGCATATAAACTGCCCGCTATATCTTAAAGCCGCATTTTTAATAAAATGCGGCTTTAATGGCTTTCGGCTATATATTTGTTACTTTTTTTGGAGATAAAAGCCAATTTCTTCTATATAAATTATTAATTTTGACCCGGTAAAAGCACTAATCAGCATAAAAAATGAAACCCTTTATTTCAACAACATTTTACGGAGTTATAAATTACTCATGCGCTATTTTATTGATAGCCTCGCCGTGGCTGTTTGATTTTGCACAATTTGGAGGTGCGGCCCTGTTTATGCCGCTGCTGATAGGATGGCTGCAGTTAATTATGGCTATATTCAGCAATAACCCGGTGGGCTTTATCAAAGTATTCCCTATGCAAATGCATAATTGTTTAGATGTACTTACCGGTTCATTCCTGATGTGCCTGCCATGGACTTATGATTTTTCGTCGAAAGTATTCTGGCCACATCTTATTTTTGGCGCGTTGCTATTAATTAACGGTGTTTTTGTACAAAAATCACCATTCTTAACCCGGGCCACCCCAGTTTTACCCGAAGCAGGTATTACTTCGTTAGATTCGAGCGAAGGCCGGTTAAATCATTAAACTTTTCATAAAATTATAATTTAAAACCGGCCTCAGTTTTAATTGGGGCCGGTTTTTTTTGCCCTGTCCCAGCCTTTCGTGCCGTCACGGCCGAGGCAGCCACGGTAGAAACGGGCAGGGTGAGATTTATAAATTATAAACCAGCCTAAACCCCTGCATCCTGTTGGTAAACCGGCCAAACGCCAAGCCATAATCCAGGCGTACTACGGTGCGTTTCAACCCGATGTAAACTTCCTTGTAATCGGGTAAAGTACCCTGTGTGAGGTATGATCCGCCTACAATCTCCTGTAGGTTTAGCTTATTGATAAGCGGTACACGGCTCAAAAAGAACCCGGTAAAATTATGTTCCGCATGTGCTTCAAAATAAGTCCTGTCGGTGCTGTAGGTATAAAAGTTTAAAAAGTGAAAGCTGCCCAGGCTATAGTTAAAAAAGAAGCTTTCGCCACCCATAAACTGGTTATAATCAGGGTAGTAAAGGTTTTTGGTATTGGGAAATGCACCCGCAGAAAGAAAATAAGAGGTATAACCATATAAGCCCATGTTTAATCTTTCCTGGAAAACATCAACCGATACAAAATTATAATTAACATTTGAGCCTAATACCGGCAGCCCTTCGCGATAATTAACCCGTACCCTGGGGTACGGATTAGGTAAAATAAATTTTCCGGCGGATGTTATGCGGTATTCCTGGTCGAACGTAAAAGTTACTGATCCGCGAAAGGTTAACGCCCTGTAGGTCGGGAATAGCGGCGTAGTGCCATTAGGATCAAGTGGGTTATTAGAGGTAAGATAGACGCTGTCTTTATTAAACGTATTTAACGTAGTATTGAATAATGAAGTCCGCCGGGCATATTCTAACTGCCCGTTCAGCAATACGCCATCGGCAATTTCACCGTCTGTACCGCCCATTATAAATTTCGACTGGTATAGCTTGATATAATTATTACCCAGCAATAAAGTACTTAATGAGTTTATAAAAGGACTGATGGTACCCGTATTATTGAGGTCTAAAAAATCAGAGCCAACACGCCCGTAAATGGATGCCTGGTGATAAGGATTATAAGTAAAATTGACAAACACATTGGTATTTAATACCCGGTCTGAAAAACCATACCGCGCGTCGGGAATAATATTCAGGGTACGCTGGTTATCATATACCTGCGTATATTTTACTTTTAGGTTTAAGCCATAACCCTCTACCGTATTATAAAACGCCACACCGGCAGGTGATGGAAAGCTCCACGAGGAGTTGTTTTTATAGTGATGCAGCACATACCCATTAAACAGGTATGGAATAAGGTGAAAACGATTGGTTGTATTTTGCAGCGAATCGGCCAGGGTTTTGTCTTTTTTATGCCTTTCGGCCAATTCAGTTAACTGGTAAAAATGTTCTTCTTCATCCGTCAATGGCATCGACCTGGTTTGGGCCCAAAACTGATCGTCCTTTTTGTAATCATCCTTATTGCTATGGAAAACTTCCCGGTATGCGCCCCGGTGAGTAGTGGTATCAGGCGTGATGCTTTGGTAAAGCTGCAAAAAATAGCCATTGTATTTAAAGCCAAATAACTTGCCGTAAAAATTAAAGTTCATTGATTGCGGCACCCAGTTTCCATCGGCCAATGGCACAAATTGCTGGCGTATGCGTACAGAATCAATAAAGTCGATATGTGCCTTCGGCGATAAATGCAGGTCAACACCATAAAGTAACCACTGCTTATCAATAACATATAATGTACCGCTAAACAAATGTTCATTTTTATGTTTGGGCTGAACATGTATTTCATAGATAGTTCTATCCCCGTCGCTGAACTGCCCTGTTAGCTGGTATTTGTAAAAATGAACAGCATCATTAGCAATTGGCGAAAGAAAGCCGTGATCGCATAAGCCATTAAACAACAAGTAGTCTTTATAAAGATCAATATGCAGTTCGGCGGCGCTGTTAAAACCAAAGGCTTCGCCGCTGGCGGTAAGTTTCGCGGCATCAAGCTGCTCTTTAATATAATCGGTTGAGCGGGTATGAAACCGGGCTACAGATTCTGAAAGGCTAATAATGCCTTTCCTGTCCGAAGTTAAATTTAACTGATGTGTTATATCATTTTTAAAAAAGGTTTTTGGCGCACCGTCAAGCCGCTGTAAAGCCTTGGTATACAAATGACCTGCATATGCCGGAATTTGCTTTCTATAGGTTTTTCGGCCTGCAATAACCAGCTTCATAATTGAATCCGCAGTGTGGTACAGTTGGCTCGCGGTGGTTTTCCGTTGCAACTGTAAGGTCAGATCGCCGGGCTTCTCGCCGACAATTAATGTTTTAACATAGGGCTCATAACCGGGATTACGAAAAGTAAGCTGATAGGTACCCGGCTGTAATTTTAGAAGGAAACTCCCATTTTCATTAGTAATACTCCCGTCGTTACGGTCACCTATCCAAATAGAAGTAAAAGCCAATGGCTTACCCGTTTCGTCAGTAACCTTTCCGGTTATATCAGTTAGCTGGGCAAAAGTTTTGAGGCAGGAAAAAAATAATAAGCCCAAAATACAGGTAGCCCGCATACGAGTATAAGGCTATGAAGCCTTGGCCAGTAATTTAACCACTCCCATATCGCGGTATAAAGTAACAGCCGTAGTTTTCTTCGTCTTATCGTAGTTGACATATTTTTCTTTGAGTTGCTTAAACAGTTCAAAGCTAAAAGAGTCATTCATTGGCATTGTACACCTGTTTGCCGAACGCGGATGAAGGTCAAGCGCATTAGTACCAACCTTTAAATTCAGATGGTTTATATGTGTTAGCCCTGTTTTACGGTCGGTATCAAATATCACAAACGTGTCAATCCTGTTGCCTGCCTCATCAGTATATATCACGCTATCATTTTCTTTATATGTTCTCATAGGTTTGATCGTCTTTATACTTAAAAAGACAAACTAACTCAACGAATGTTTTGGGCCGGTTAATTTTTTAACCTCCTGCTATTAAGTAATTACCAAGTTTTTTAAAAAAATACCTTGTGTAATGAAAAATGGTAGCTATATTTGCCGTCCCAACCAGGGAAAGTCCTTAGGACAAACGGAGTGGTAGTTCAGCTGGTTAGAATACATGCCTGTCACGCATGGGGTCGCGGGTTCGAGTCCCGTCCATTCCGCTAAAAAGGTATCAAAACCATTTATAACCGCTTAAATCAATGATTTAAGCGGTTTTTTTATGTCAATCCCGCTCATTTCATACCACCATTTATGACTCATTCGGTGACCTATTCGGTGACCTGTTTTGATTCACTAATTTAGTCACCGAATTAGCTTGTAATAAGTTGATTTTAAAGTACTTGTATTGATTTTTTTGAGCTTAAAACAGCTCATCTGAACTCAAAATTAATTCGATTAAGTAACTTAAAAATTAATGTGTTATGAAAACAACCCAAAGGTTCTCAGTTCTTATCTGGGCTGACAAACGAAAAACAGATGCTTCAGGGCAGGTGCCGCTCTACGCAAGGATCACTTATTTAGGAAAACGTGCGGAAATTTCGCTTAAAAGAAGAGTGCATCCCACCAAGTGGGATGCACAAACCGGTTTTCTCAAGGGTACGAGCCCTGAAGCCAGGAGAATCAACGTTGATATTAATGATACCCTGGATGAGATCGATAAGGCATTTAAATTCTTAAAGCGCAATGACGAATTTATTACTGCTGAAAAAATCAAGTTACAGTATTCAGGTGCGGAGCCGGACAGAAAAATGCTGCTTAAAGTTTTCGACCAGCATAATGCAGACCTGGCAAAACTGATAGGGAAAGACTTTGTAAAAGCAACGCTGACAAAGTACAATACTGTCAGAAGTCGTGTTTCCGGATTTATAAAACATAGATTTCAAAAAGATGATGTGTATCTCGATCAGATAGATTTTGCCTTTGTCTCAGGCTTTGAAATGTATTTGAAAACTGAGTGTGTAATTGAGCATAATACCGCTATGCGCTATATTAAAAATCTGAAGAAGATCATTAACCTGGCCGTAAATAACAAATGGCTAATTCATAATCCGTTCAATGCTTTTAAATGTACTTACCGGAAAGTCAACCGGGATGTCCTGGAATGGGAGGAAATTGAATTATTAGCCTCGCATGAATTTAAAGTGAAACGGTTGGACGAGGTAAGGGACACCTTTCTTTTCTGCTGCTTCACAGGATATGCTTTTGTTGATGTGGAAAAACTTACGCCGCAAAACATCGTAAGTGGTAAAGATGAAGTGATATGGATAAAGACCACTCGCACAAAAACGGCGATTGAAGCGAATGTGCCACTCATTCCACAAGCAATCGAGATTCTAAATAAGTATGAACATCACCTATGCCGTGATCTAGAGAACAAACTTTTGCCAGTTAAAAGCAACCAAAAGATGAATGCCTATCTTAAAGAAATTGCAGCGCTCGCTGGCGTTGAAAAAAACTTGACGACCCACATTGCAAGACACACTTTTGCAACTACGGTAACACTTGATAACGATGTGCCGTTAGAATCCGTCAGTAAAATGTTAGGCCATACAAAACTCACCACAACTCAGATTTATGCTAGGACGAAAGATAGGAAAGTAAACCGTGACATGACCGCATTGAAAGAACGGCTTAAAGTGAACAATGGAATGGCTAAATGTGAAAATTAAACTTTCAGTTTTAGCAGTCCCTAATTATACTCTTACCATTCTTTTATAATATTATGCAACAAAATTAAATGTGTACGCATTGCGTACACATTTCGAGTAAATGGTGAATCTCCTTTATACTTGAAAAAGCGACTTTTTTATTACCTCAAGCGTAATTAAACTAATGAAATAAGCGCATTTGCTGTTTAGTAGACTAAAAAAGTAATCTGAATCTACGATATCAATACTTTGTATATTATTGTCAACTGAATTTTTCAAATGGAAGAATCTATTCCTAACAGTTATAATAAAGGTTGAAAATTCTGAGAACTTGATAGAAAGCTTTGAGTTTAATTTATTTTCACTTTCATTGAATATGGTTTTGTCGCAAATTCCAATGATTGTTTTGTAAATCCTTTCATTATACTCCTCCAGTGGGGATACTATGTCTATCTCAATAGAAAGTCGTTCAAAATCTCTTTCTACACTCATAATATTTTTTATAAAATATTTAAAAACCTTTAATTCACCTTGATCTTTTTCACCTGTAAACAGTGATTTTAGGCTTTCAAAAGATTTCGAAAAATCACCCGTACTTGAAGCATACATTACCGGAAAAGCATAAGAGACATATTCCAAAATTCGATATAAGTGAAGAAAAGCGACAGTGTGGTTTGATTTATAACTATGATAGTAATGATTGCAAAATTCATTATTTAAAGAGTCAAAAAAGACTTTGTTTTTATGAATCAACTTATGGTTGGATAATACCTCAGATAAATCCTGGAGAGTAAATGTATCAGAAATATACCGGGGGATAACGTTTAAATCCGATTTGCATTTTGTTTTAAGTACATCTAATAAATCGCATAAACCCAATATAAGCTCCGGTTCAATCGTCATATCTTCTTTCTCGATCTCATTGTTTGATACGATACTTTTGTGTTTTGGATTTAGTAAATCTTGATCCTGAACAAATGTCTCATCCCTAAAAGTTTGCTTAAGCATGATGTTACCTGTAATGCCCCTTAAGATAATGTAAAATGCGGGACTATTATTCATCTTCAAATTAGGAAACTGAACGAAAATATCTTCGTTTTCATTAGTTTCTATAAATTCAAAGAGATCAAGCATTACTCGGTAGTTGTTAATTCAAAGAATTCTTCATTCAATTCTTCGATTGTATATGAGCTATATTTGGCAATGCCTTTAATAAAAGTTTTTGCAAGTTCTCGTCGAAACTTCCCTAAATTAATTTTTGACGGATTTAATAGTTTAAATGCAGACTCAAATTTCTCCAATTCACTTTTTAGTCCGTTCGAACTAAAATTGTTAAGAGTTTCATGAGAGTTGTTATATCCAACGCAAAAACCAATAAAATTGTTAACTGTTTGAAACCAAGTCAAGATATAATCGTCTCCCGAGTGTTTGTCAACAAATTTAATAATATCAATAAATTCGATTTCGTAGGCTGTTAGATCGTTATCTAAAATTCTACCCACAATAATCTCATCCATTTTCTCGTCAATAATCTTAGAGTTTTCATTATTGACATTGTTTGTAAAAAATGCTGTATAGCCTCTAGCAATATCGCCTAAGCTAAAGGAGTTTTTTATTGGATCTACTGATTTTTCTTTTTCGGTTTGTATTTTTATAGTAAGGTCACTAAAATCAAATAATTCTCTGGTTAAAATTTCTATCTGATGGCGCGGAGTCATTCCTTTTTGTCCATTATTTAAAGTAATCATTCTGTAAAGCAACCTATCTTTATTTTGTGCAATAATGATGTTGAAAAAAATTTCCTTATCGAAATTGAAATCGGGTTTTTCAGATGCTCTTTTAAGTGTACTTAGACGTTGGATGCCGTCAAGAATAAATCCGTGCTGTATATTTTCGGCTACATAACTTTGCAGATCCTCAACAGAAGTGATTTTCGCTTCATTGTTAACAAAAGCAATAGTCAACGGAGGCATAAGACATCCTGATAAAATATCCCGTTCAAGTCTTTTATAAAACTTTGTGTCTAAAAGTTTCCGTTGCTCTTCCAACTTGTTTACAAGGGGAAATATATTTTCCAGTGTATAACCGTAATTCGTCTGTCCTAAACCGCAGGTACCCGAAATTACTTCATCATAAGCTATATTAAATACATTCATGTAGTCTTGTGGTTATAAATCTTAAACAATTATAATCAAATAGATTTTATCCTTTGCGTGGAATTGACATCCGAGTTTAATTTATCCAGTTTCAGAATCTAATCTTGATAATAACAATTGACAAAAAGTCTTTAATCCTAATTAGGTAATGCACATCGAATACGATATTTTTTTATATTGTAATTTAATATTCATTTTTATTGTTTATTGCATTAGTTTTACGATGCTTAACTACGATCCAAAAACAATACAGTTTTTTACTAAATTGTCTTATATGTGAACGGCTTATTTAAATGAATAGAATAAAAGAGGTACTTAAAGAGCAAGGACGATCACAGACTTGGCTAGCAGACAAAATTGGAAAAAGCTACGTTATTGTTACAAATTACTGTAACAATAATAGTCAGCCAAGTATAAAAATCTTACGCGATATAGCTTTTGCGGTTGATGTAGATGTACGCGACCTATTAGTGTCGACTAAAGAAAACATTTAGGATTTTAAGGAGCTAATGGCTACTTGAAAACCTAATATCGCTGTGATTCAGCTTTACAGTATTGCGAAAAAAGAATTATTAGATGATCAAAGAAAATGGGCAGAAATTTATAGATCTATTTGCTGGTGCCGGCGGACTATCAGAAGGTTTTTTAAAAGCCGGATATCAGTCGATTGCCCATGTTGAGATGGATACAGCTGCGTGTAACACCTTAAGAACGCGAACTGCATATCATTTTCTAAAGAACACTGGTCAAATCAATTTTTATAATTCCTATTTAAAAGGGGAAATTACAAGAGCTGATTTATATGCTTTAGTTCCAGCAGAGTTATTGCGCTCTGTTATTAACTTGCCAATAGGTTCAAAAACAAACGGTGATATATATAAATCAATTGATCAACAGCTTAATCAAGTCGAAGTTGACTTAATCATAGGAGGCCCTCCATGTCAGGCTTATTCTCTTGTGGGGCGAGCGCGGTCTGAAGATGGGATGAAAAGAGATCCCAGAAACTTCTTGTATGTACAATATGCTGAATATCTTCAAAAATACCAACCAAAAATGTTTGTTTTTGAGAATGTTCTTGGACTTAAATCGGCTGGAAACGGAATATATCTTCAAAACATGGAAAAATTATTCCTTAAAAAAGGGTATAAAATACATGTCTTTTCAGTAAAGGCTGAAAAGTATGGAGTGTTGCAAAAAAGGCGTCGCCTTTTGATAATCGGGTGGAAACAGGATTTTATACCAAATCTTCCTGATTTTGACAACTACCTAAGCCAAATTTCCGGAACTGTGGGCGATGTCTTGCAAGATCTTCCGACAATTAACGCAGGAGGCGGAGTTGATAAATATGCCAATTATACTGTACAGACTAATAACTATTTAAAGAATTCTTATCTTAGGAATAACTTTAATATTTTGACTCAACACATTGCTCGTCCACAAACAGAGCAAGACAAAAAAATCTACCAAATTGCCGTTATGAAGTGGAATGAAAATCAGGAAAGGCTTAACTACAATGACCTTTCCAATGATTTAAAAACCCATAAAAATCGTAATTCATTCACTGACAGGTTTAAAGTTGTTGCTAATAATCTTTCCGCATCACATACCGTTGTAGCTCACATTGCGAAAGACGGCCATTACTACATCCATCCTGATATAACTCAAAATAGATCTATATCTGTTAGAGAAGCAGCGCGCCTTCAGTCTTTTCCAGATGATTTCTATTTTGAAGGCGTAAAGGAAAATGCGAACCGAACAGCGGCATATAAACAAATTGGTAATGCTGTTCCTCCACTGATGAGTTACGAAATTGCAACTATGTTAGACAATGTTTTATGCCCAAAGAAATGAGTGCTAAGGATAAAGAAATTGCTGTAAAATTTAAACCGAGAGCTCGACTTCTGTTGCAATTGGGTGATCAATTAATTAAAAACGAAAGTATTGCTCTAGTCGAACTAGTCAAAAATTCGTATGACGCAGACGCCAATAAGGTCGATATTTATATGGAGCATGTAGATATTGCCGACGAAGGAGTTATAATCATAGAGGATGATGGTTACGGAATGAACGCTGAAACAGTCGAAAACGTTTGGATGGAACCTGGTAGTGACTTTAAATCCGAAAAGTTTAAAAAAAGAGAACTGAGCCCTAAATACGGACGGCTTCCAATTGGCGAAAAAGGCATAGGTCGATTTGGGGTTCATAAGCTCGGTAATCAAATTGAATTGGTTACCAAAAAAGAAGGCGCTAAGGAAGTATTTGTAAAAATCGACTGGACAATTTTCGACAATTACCGTTATTTAGAGGATGTACCTATAAAAATCATTGAAAGGGAACAACCGCTGCTCTTTAAAAATGGCGCAACCGGTACGAGCATAACGATTAGTGGACTGAGAAAAGAATGGACTCGCGGCGTGGCTCGTAATGTCAAAAGAACTATAACTGCCTTGGTATCTCCTTTTGAAGCTAACGACTCATTTTCTGCAAAGTTTGACATCGCCGATAAGCCTGGTTGGTTTGAAGGCCTGCTCGAATGGGATGATATCAAGGATTATGCATTATTCAATTTCAAGGGTACTATTGCCGGAAGTAAAATTAAAAAGTTCGACTATTCTTTTACTCCCTGGGCGTCGATGCCGAAAATTTCCGGCAGAGATGCAGACAAGGATAATGCTATCGTTAGTAAGTTTTTGGAGTTGGAAGATGGAGACGGCAGAAAATTCTCTTTGGGTGACCATGAGGTCGGAGATGTTATTTTTGAAGGTTACATTTTCGACCGGGACGCCTATGTGATGAAACTTGGAGTTTCTGACAAAACTGGTTTTAAACATTATCTTGACAACAATTCTGGTATACGGGTTTTTCGTGACGGATTAAGAGTATATGATTACGGTGAACCAGAAAATGACTGGCTAGGCCTCGATCTTCGTCGTGTTAACCAGCCAACCAAGCGGCTAAGTAATAACATCCTCTTAGGGGCGGTTTACCTTAAACGTTCTGATAGTTCGGACCTCATCGAAAAAACAAACAGAGAAGGTTTCGTTGAGAACGCAGCTTATACCGCTTTTCGAGATTCAATTCTGCACACACTTAACATAGTAGAAACACTCAGATTCAGTGATAAACAAAAATTACGCGAAATATACGGCCCAACCCCGAAATCCGAGCCGGTGTTGAACGTTTTAGGCGATCTTAAAGAGTATGTTGATAAAAATGTTAAAGAGGAAGAAATTAAAAAGGAGATAGTTTCAGGCTTGGTTAAAATAGAAGAAGATTATAAGCGCATCAATGAAAATCTGTTGAAAGCCGCCGGCGCCGGATTGAGTATGAGCGTTGTAGTTCACGAGGTTGAAAAAATTATCCTTGAAGTTGCGAAGGTTTTAAAAGCGGAAAATGCCTCGGAACGAGCTATGAACCTAGTCAAGCATTTGGAAAAATTGATTGACGGGTATTCTGCAATTATCAGAAAATCCACACAAACAAATGAAGATGTAAGGGAGGTAATAGATCAGGCATTAACAAATACGGAATACCGCCTTTCTTCTCATAAGGTTGAGGTCATCAAGGCTTATAAAAATTATAAGGGAGGCAGCAAAACCAAAATTGCCAGGGGCTTAGTTATCGGCAGTATTATGAATATCATAGATAATTCTATTTATTGGTTAGAGAAAGCCGGCAGAAAAAAGAAAAAAATCTACATCGATGTTTCTGAAGAAGAAAAGGGTTTTCTAAACATTATTATTGCAGATAATGGCACCGGATTTCTCCTTCCTACTGAGGAAATTACAGAACCTTTTGTCTCTGCAAAACCTGGAGGGATTGGATTGGGGTTGCATATTGCCAGTGAGATAATGGCTGCTCAAAAGGGCAAGCTTTCTTTTCCTGAA